>BNJV01001013.1_pt1 | contig 295800 bp, 363 predicted proteins | sample 8540591 | NCBI WGS metagenome assembly BNJV01 (sample SAMD00202457, study PRJDB9452) | human saliva metagenome | host: Homo sapiens | reverse complement strand
ATTATTTAATGCGGTTATTAAAACTCTTTTCTGTCCGATTAAAGGACAAATAAAAACGCTTTCTTGCGTCTTTTCACACTTAGCTATTATACAAAGTCATAGTATGAAAACATCTATAATTTTAACAAACTTACAATACATAAGATATTATATTAAGATGCAAATTTAGCAAAAATATTCAAAAACAAGTTTTAATTGCATTTACAAGATAGTTTATACTCAATTAACGGGTGAACGAGTTGACGAGTGAACGAGCTGATTAGACAAAGTTTTTAAGTGGACGGGGTTAAGTGGACGGGGGTTAGTGGACGAGTGAACGGGTGGACAGGTGAAACAAGTTGCTATGAAAAAGACAAGTAACATGAGAACGAGTTTTCCTTTATAACAAGTAACTGTAAACTTGTTCACTCCCCTTCATAACAAGCAACTTGTTTACTTGTAAACTTGTAAACTCGTCAACTACCCTCTAAGCGAGTTTTTAAACATCATTCTTTTATTAAATAGCTCCTCTATTTCTTGGAAAAGAAATTGACATTGCCAATCGAATTCAGGTTTATTAGCTGATAAACTTGCATCAGACTTAAACCAAGGTGCACTTTTCGACTTTCTGTAACATAAAGATGTCAAAACGTTGTGTTTTATACTTTAATAAAGTACAAGATGCGAATTAACAGAAAAGTGACATTCGACCGATTTGGTGCGGGTGCTTAGCACATGTGGTGCGGAGGGTATGCACATGTGGTGCGGAGGGTATGCACCACATGTGCGAAGAGTTAACACCATTGCTGTATATGGATGGGGATGGATTTCATGTGTTAAGCGTATTAAAAACAAAGCGGCAATCTGGAGTTTTGTTTAGTTGGAGGCTATACTTTTGACAATATTTTTAGGCGCTATAACGAATCACCCATGCGCCATTATAGCACCATTATAGCGCTCTAAAACCACAAAAATATATTGAAAAGTATGGTTTTTACACCCAACACCCCAAATTATTGTGAATAAATGAGTTATCGTTTTCTTTCTTGCTTAACTTATGTTGTGTTTTTGCTCAAATATTTTAGTTTATTTATTTAGATTTGAAAGAGAAATTAACTAGAAATTTTACCTATATTAAGAGTGTCAGATTTCTAAATATTTATTAGTTATCAATGGAAACTAAATTACAAGAACCTTTTTATATAACTCTTTGTCTCATCAAAAATAGCTCATATTAAAACAAATATGTTACCCAATTTGAATTTAGCATTTGCCACCAACATATATATAATTCACCTTATTATATAGAGAGGTTTTACCGCAGATGAAATCAAATATAAATGTCGGTAGTGTAAGTAAAACATAACTTAAGAAAAATTGCGTATCTAGAATTCATTATTCATAAAAATTATAACGAAAAATAACCAAAAATAAGAACAAAAATGAAGATTTATTTGAAACCGTACACTGCGTGTACAAAGTTGAGGTTGAAGGTTCTTGTTGGCAGGAACTGGTAATGGTAACAATGGTGGATTTCGACCAGGAGGAGGAAGTCAGCAACCAGCCCTTTACTATCCATTCTCAGAACAGACAAAGGTGGTTGAGGCAAGAAGGCGCACTCCTTCACCAGCACCAGAAGACATTCTCCTCGAAGATGAAGACTAAAGTATTGAAAATTAATATTAACTAAAGACTTAAGAACATGACCATTAAAAAGTTTTTACACATTATTAGCTTAAGTACGACCACTTTAATCCTGGCATCTTGTTCAACTGAAGTGACTGATGAGCAATCAGCACTGCAAACTCGCCTGTTCGTTCATTTATCATCACAGAGGTACAGGAGCCTATGACACGTACAAATGTTTCACTAACAAAGCCTATCACCTGGAATAAAGGCGATCGTTTCTTTGTTTACAACATCACTTCGCCACAAAAGGATTATGACTATCTGTCCATGGCAAATGACGGATTTGATTCAAAAATTCGTGGGTGATGTCTCATTGGAAGGAAGGTGACGAGATTGCGCTGTTCTATCCTTACAGATACGTCTCAGAATGATCCTCGCATGGGCGTTCTCAACCTAGGGTTAACAGAGAATACGCTCTATGATAAGGGCGAAGTTGTAAAAGGCCATCAGAATGGTACTGTTGAAAACTTCAGATTCTTTGATTACTCATGGAATAAGGTAAAGAACATCTCGTCTCAAGGTGTTAATGCATTGGCTAATGTAACCTTCCACAAACAGTATTCGATATTGGGATTTACTATGCATTTCAAAGGTCAACCTTTGAAGAAGATTAAGCGTAATCCTCCATAACGTTTATACCCTATGCAGCGTTCTGACCTTGCTACAGGTAATATGAGCCACTCTTCAGGGCGATTTAACGATTACTGCAGATGAACCTCTCGATACATTTTATGTATTGCTTTTCCCTGATGCACAATTCGCACCAAAATATACTATCGAGACGACTGATGGTGAGATATACTACTCTGAAATCAAGAAGCCTTTTAATCTCGAAAAGGTAAGATATTATTTTGAGAACTTGGAGGTTACAACATACCATGGATTGACATTGACGGAAAGAAATGGGGTAAGTATAACCTGCAGTACAATCCTTGCACTCGCTTAGATGGTTGGGTTCCGGGTTACAGATTGGCAAAGCAGGCATGGGATTACTTCTATACCAATTCTGACCCATTCAATCTCTATCCAGAGTTCCTCCCACGTGCTTTCAACACATCCTCTTTCGACCACTTCCGTTGGGGCAACATCGCTTGTGCAAAACAATTACAGCCACGATTACTCTCGCTATGTACTCATATCACACGGGTAATATTCAGGCACTGATTCAGAACCAATGCTATGGTGACCTTGCTTACCACACCTCTAAGGGTAAGTGGATGCTCCCTACAAAGGCTGATTTTTAACCACCTGATGGCTAAGACTGGCGAGTATGTTGGTTACTATCAAGAGGGCAGCAACATCATCGTTGGTGTACTCTTTCGACCCAACAGTAGAGGCTTGCAAGAAGGGTAAGGTGCTCGACAAAGATGGTTGTGTTATCGGTGTCACAAAACCGCCCTAATGGCATCTACGTAGGTAAGTACAATGATTGTCGCACACGCATGAAGAAGTTCACCAAGGAGGATATCGACAAGGGTGTGTTCCTCCCATTCGCCGGTGCTTACACCGAATACAATGATGGTGCACCATGCCTACAGCGTCCTGGCGGTCAGGCTTACTATTGGACCTCTGATGGCAACCGCTGCAACTACTCCCAGGCTACAGCGTTCTCAGCTTACTACATGAACAATGGTTGGCTCTATCCTGGTACTGTTGACGGCGCTAGAAGTGGTAACAACCCCTAAGTGGAACATGATAACATCCGACCTGTCTATGCACAGTAAGTACTGGGGATTCAGAATTATGATTATCCTGTTTGCTGCGTTTATTGCTACAATATAACTTGTCAACTATAAACTCGGCAAACACCAAAAACGCCCCTCTCCGAAGTGGAGAGGGGCGTTCTCGTATCTTTGACCTTGACTTCTGTGGGTTTCACAAAGCAAAAGTGATTCATAATTATGGATACTGTCGGTTATGAAATTATCTAACAAGAGAGATGTGTCAGTACACCTTATTGAACCTTTGTGAGTTCATAAACCAGATAACGTCCTGTGAGTGGGAATTCTTCCATATTCCAAGGATTCATGAAATAGCATTGTGTAGGCATTGAAAGGACGAAGATAAATCTTAACCTTACTTGTTTTACATTATAATATCCGTAGCCGTTAAAATAAGTTCTAAGATACCTTCTGCTTTCTATTTTGGGACTGGCGTCTCACGAATTCAGCTTTCCTCTTGATACTTCAAACCGATATACGCAACTGTCTTGTTGGTTGCGACTGGTGAAACGAATTCTGCAAGTTCTATATTAGCCTTTTTCGTCTCGTTTAGTAAATATCTCTGGTAGTGTATCGTTTATCCCAGTTTTTTCAATATTGTGTAGCTGCACATACGTGTCCGCGTGACAAGGTTAAATAACCATAGTTATATTTTTTATCGTATATGATTAGAGAGTCGAGGTCAAGCCTTGAATTGGAATAATAATTCTTCTTGGTTGAAGGTCGTAAACATGCACATTACCTCTATACTTACTGGTATAGAATTCTGTACTTTAAGTGCTTCTTCACTACTGATAGGTGCAAAAGTAGAGGTGTTGTCTGTCGTAGCGTCATCGTCTTTCGTACATGAAACGGCAAAGCTGCCTACCAACAGTAGGAAAAAAGAGCGAAAAAGTAGGTTGTATTGATTCTTGTTATTCATAATTTATTCTTTATTCATCGTTTATTCTTTTGTTAAAAGGAAAATCAGTTTATCCTATGCTGTCTTCTTTAATTTGCATATAAAATAAACGTCGTTGAATTCGGCTTTTTATTTTTATTGCGTGGAACCATACTGTCATGAAACAAGGCACCCACTGGCTTTATGTAAACCGTTAGTTCTTTTCGTTGTATTGTTGATAGTTCCACAGACATTAAAAATACAATTCAGTCAAGGCATAACGATTCTGGTGGTGATCGGTCAGATATGAGTAGAAATTATATGGGTCATATAATTGGAATGCCACTTCTGAAGGATTTTTCTTGTTTCTTCCAATGAGTATTGTCCAATAATCATGTATCTCTTGATCCTTCCTCCAAGTTTCATTTTTGATTATTTTTGTATAGTAGGTCATAAGCATATTGGTCCTTCTTTAACGCATATAATGTAAAAAGGAAGGGGAACAAGATTCAGGTAAAACTGATGTAAGTATAATTCGAATTTGGCACTTACATGATTATCAAAATTAGAAGGAATTACCTGTTTGGTTTTAGGGTCATAAACGGTTAGCGTACCCTCGTAGGTGCCTCACAGCCTTAGAAAAAGAAATCGTCAGCATCGTCTCCTTGGATAGGAATTGAATAATTAATATTAGGTTGCAGGATATCAGCCAGAAATCATGATATTCGATAGGAACAAAGGGCATGTGGTCGTTTTCGTTTTTCTTCATCTTTGAACATGAAGCAAACAAAAGTGGAAAAACTAAACATGCGAGCGCAATAAATAACTTTTGATTTGGGAAGTTTCATTGTAAAAAGTCATTTGGTTTATGTGTACAAAGGTACAGAAACCTTTTCTTCTGTACTAAGAATTGCAGATTCGTTAACCTGCTTTGCTCTTTATTAAATTTATCTATAAAGTTAAACCCAAATCTCTAAGTTTTGTAATTCATCTTGCAAACTTAGAGATTTGGGTTTAAGAAAGACATTAAAGCAGTAGTGTTATCAAAATACAAACTTATGGCTTGTATTTTGTAATGTTAATTATCATGTAGTAGCTTTATTTTATCGCTCCATATTTCAGAAGAACTTTCTTTCATTCTTTGTTATTATGAGATAAATTCAGTACTTTTGTAACAATAATAAAAAGGAAGAGATATGGAACCATTGGCAGAACGATTGCGCCCACGCATGCTCGACGATTATATCGGACAGGAACACCTCGTTGGTGAGGGGGCTGTACTCCGACGTATGATTGACTCGGGGCGCATTGCGTCGTTTATCCTGGGGACCACCGGGCGTGGGCAAGACGACGCTAGCACAGATTATCGCTAATCGTTTGAAACACCCTTCTATACGCTTTCTGCTGTGACGAGTGGTGTGAAGGATGTGCGCGATGTCATTGAAAGGGCACAGAGTGGACGGTTCTTCAATTCCGCTTCACCGATTCTCTTTATCGACGAAATCCATCGTTTCTCAAAGTCGCAGCAAGACTCACTCTTGGGTGCGGTAGAGAAGGAACGGTGACGCTTATTGGTGCAACAACAGAGAACCCATCCTTCGAAGTGATTCGTCCGTTGCTCTCACGCTGCCAACTCTATACGCTGAAGCCGTTGGAGAAAGAAGATTTTGCTGAAGTTGTTGCATCGAGCAGTGACGGAGGATGTGGAACTGAAGAAGCGAAACATCGAACTGCGTGAGACCTCCGCTCTCCTGCGTTACAGTGGGGGTGATGCGCGTAAGCTACTGAATATCCTCGACTTGATAATCTCAGCCGAATCGGGCAACGATGTCGTGATTACCGATAAGATGGTGGAGGAACGACTGCAAGAGAATCCGTTGGCGTATGACAAGGATGGTGAGATGCACTATGATATTATCTCGCTCTTCATCAAGTCGATTCGTGGCTCCGACCTGATGCGGCACTCTACTGGATGGCACGCATGATAGAAGGTGGCGAAGACCCAAAGTTTATTGCGCGACGTGTCGTCATCAGTGCCGCAGAGGATATCGGACTTGCGAACCTAACGCCCTATTGCTGGCGAATGCGGCCTTTGACGCTGTGACAAAGATAGGATACTGAAGGTAGAATCCCACTGGCTGAGGCGGTAGTCTATCTGGCTCGTTCGAGAAGGATAACTCTGCGTATAAAGCCATCAACGAAGCGATAGAGTTAGTACGACGGACAGGGTAACCTCCTGTCCCACTCCATCTGCGTAATGCTCCAACAAAGCTGATGAAGGACCTCGGTTATAGCGATGGTTATAAGTATCCGCACGATTATCCGGGGCATTATGTCGAGCAGCAGTATATGCCGGATGAGTTGGTAGCCCCACCCCAGCCCTCCCCGAAGGAGGGAGACAAATAGGATAAAGTTAGAATGATATAAGAATAAAGTTGAGACAATGGATGGAAATGATTCTGATAATTTTCATAGGGTCGATGATTACTTAACAATACAATTCATCAACACTCAACACCTAACACCCAACAAAACATGAAAATAGCAATTCTCGACTGCCACGCAGTCAATCCTGGTGACCTTTCATGGGAACCAATAAAGGAAATAGCAGAGTGCGTTGTTATGAGCGCACAAGTCAGGAACAAGTCGTTGAGCGAGCAAAAAGATGCGGATGGTATCCTTATCAATAAGGTTAACATCACCCGTGAGGTGCTCGAACAGCTTCCACGATTGAAGTATATCGGTGAATCTAGCAACAGGTTATAACAATATCGATGTTGCTGCAGCACGTGAACGTGGTATCGTGGCATGCAATATCCCTGCCTATAGTACGGATAGCGTGGCACAGCACGTCTTTGCCCTTCTCCTGAACGCAACCACCCATGTTGACCATTATGCTGAGGCTGTGCGTCGTGGCGAATGGAGCAAGCAGCAGGACTTCTGCTATTGGGACACACCACTCGTGGAACTCGCTGGTAAGACACTCGGTATCGTTGGCTTAGGCAACATCGGTCAGAAAGTGGCGATGATTGCACATGCCCTGGGTATGGATATCTCGGCTTGCACGAGTAAGAACAGTAGCGACCTACCAGAGTGCATCCGTAAGACAACGCGAAGGACTACTCAGTACGTCTGACGTCATCAGCTTGCACTGTCCGCTAACAGCGGAGAACGCTGGTATGATTAATGCCGAGACACTGAAGAGCGTTCGCCGTGGTGCTATCCTCATCAATACCGGACGTGGCGGACTCATCGACGAGCAGGCTGTTGCTGATGCCCTGGAGAGCGGACAACTCGCAGCTTATTGTGCCGACGTGCTGACCGAGGAACCTCCTCGCGCTGACAATCCACTCTTCCATCAACCCAATGCGTTTATCACGCCACACATCGCTTGGGCAACACGTGACGCACGTGAGCGACTAATGGCAATATGTGTTGAGAATATTAAAGTTTATTGCAGGAGAGCCACAGAACGTGGTGTGAAGCCCCACCTCACCCTCCCGAAGGGGAGGGAGAAAGCCTCCCCAGCCCCTCCGAACCAATGGTCACTGACCAAAGGGAAGTAAGGGAGGGAGTGCAGATAGCTATGGGTAGTACTCTAAGTTTATGCAGTCAATGAGCATAGCTTACATGGAGGGGTAAGTAATTATAATATGTAAATTAGATTTCTTTATTGTACAACAATGAGGAGATATACTTAACACTTACGAAGAATGTATAGCGAACCTTATCCTATTTGCCTCCCTCCCCCTTCGGGGAGGGTCGGGGTGGGGCTTTAGGGTCGTGCTTGGGCTTTTATTTATTCAAATATGATCTACACTGATCCTCATCTAGTCCGTACGCTTCAGGTGATACTGGAGTTTCTCGGAACATTTGCGTTTGCCATATCGGGCATCCGCCATGCCGCACAGAAACACTTCGACTGGTTCGGAGGATACGTTTGTGGCTTTGCCGTCGCCATTGGTGGCGGTACGATTCGCGACACCATGCTGGGCGTAAGACCCTTCTGGACGTCAAACATTATGTATGTGCTTTGTACGGGTCTGGCACTCTTCCTCATCATCTTGTCGCATAGGTGGATTCGTCGTCTAAGCAATGCATGGTTCGTCTTCGATACCCTCGGTCTGGCACTCTTCACAATCGCTGGTATTCAGAAGACCATCGCCCTGGGACATCCCTTCTGGGTGGCTATCATCATGGGTTGTATCACCGGTGTGGCAGGCGGCGTTATCCGTGACATACTGCTGAACAACATCCCTGTTATCTTCCATAAAGAGATTTATGCAATGGCGAGTGTGGCAGGGTGGTCTCATCTATTGGGGACTCTTCTCGCTGGGATTGTCACTCCCAATAACCGTTATCGTGACATTCCTCGCCATCTGTTTAATTCGTTTCGTTGCAGTGGGTTACCATATCTCTCCCCACGCTACAAGATGAGGAAGAAAAATAATAAAAAGATTGCAAAACATTTGGTAGAACGAATAAAAAGCAATACCTTTGCACTCGCAATTCAGAAATGAATGATTTATTCATCATCTGCTTGCAACCATAACAATGGTTCCGTAGCTCAACTGAATAGAGCACTTGACTACGGATCAAGAGGTTACAGGTTTGAATCCTGTCGGAATCACAAAAGGAATACTCAACAGAGTGTTCCTTTTTGTATATGCCGCATCCTTAGACAGAATGACATAAGGACATATTCTTTCTATCCTTTGAACTTTGAGCTTTGAGCTTTGAACTTTATGATTTCTACCGATTACGTATGAAACGAAGAACTTTGCAATAGGTATTTGCATAATTAGAGAAATTGAGCTTTGAACCTTATGATTTCTACCGATTACGTATGAAACGAAGAACTTTGCAATAGGTATTTGCGTAATTAGAGAAATTCGTAGTCAGTTAAAGTTTGCGTGGATAAGGGTCTAAAAAAAGTCATCTAAAAATAAACATACAATGATTTATCCCTTGGTCTTATCGTTTCGTCTTTCCAAATAAATCAGCGTGTGTTCCCGTATTCATCATGAGCAAGGTTAATTCTGTGTTGTTCTGCTCCCATATAAGCAACCAATCAGGTTGTATATGGCATTCCCATTGCCCATCCCTATTACCATGTAACAAGTGAGGTCTAAATTGGGCAGGAACTCTACCGTTAGTTACCAATTCGTTGATAACCTCTTTGAGTTTATCCATTGGCAACCCACGCTTCTTGCATCGTTTGAGGTCTTTCTCAAACTGGTGTGTTGTCAAGAGTTTATATGCCATCAGATGCCTAATTTGGAAAATAGCTCATCTGCACTGGCATACTCATTGACACGCCCTTGCTCCTTGTCATTAAGTGCCTGTTCGTAAGCGGTGTGCACAGTTGTAGTTTTATGTACCGTCCACCCCATACGCTTTACGAGCGACTTCAATAACGATGTATCAGCCTTGGGTATTTCCAAAGAGAATGTGCTTGTTGTGGTGTTATTTGTATTCATTACTTGTCCTCCTGTATTTTTCATTTATATTGCAAATATAGTTTTTCTTTTGAGAGTTGCAAGAGAATAAAAGAAAAAAGCACCAAATGATTGCTCAGATGGTGCAAAAATAATATTAAACATTAGAAACGTAAGGCAGGGATTGGCTTGTAAATTAATCTGTTGAGCATACCCTTGACTGGTAAAGGACAATATACTCATATACACTTGTCTTCCAAATGTCTTCCTCAAACTATGGCAGCTGAAATGTCTTATTTTCAGTCTGTGCCTCTGTTTGAGTCTTTTATCAACCTACGTATTAAGTTTATTGCTTCTGACCATTCAAGGTAGTCTGCCGTTGCGTTGCCACATTTCAAACGCACAAGAAACTCCTCGCCTGTGAATACCAAAGTCGGGGACTAGCAACATTCTAATTGGTGCGGAGCCTCAGCACTAACTGTGCGGAGCCTCCGCACTAACTGTGCAAGGCTCCCGCACCACATGTGAGACCTCCGCACATAGCTTATAGTTGACAAATGAATAAACTACTTGCAGACAGGGTAAATAAAGACAGGATAAACTCTTAGTAGTTAACGAGTTAACGAGTAAAAAGCAGAAAAGTTATTTGTTGCGATAAGCCACAGTTAACAGCAGTAATCATAATTATGAATTTTTGAATTATGGATTTGCAAGGGGGTATAAAAAGAAAAACGGCAGAGCAACTGCTCCTCCGTTATCTCCGAATAACCACCGTCTCACGACGATAATGTTTCTACAATCTTTACCTAAAATATAACTAAAAACCTAAATCTATTACTAACCTAAACAAATCTTCATTTTTCAAAATAATCCTGAGCAATCTCAAATACCTGTAAAGTCTAATACCTTGTAACCAGATATGTAACTCTTGAATTACGATGCAAAGATACTGCAATTATTCCAAACTGTCAAGTAGAAATACGAAAAAAATATCCATATATCGATTAATTATTGATTTATGTCAACGGTATTAAACGACGAATCAGTCTTGTTCTTATCTATTCAGACTCAAGCAGATACACTGGAATAATGGCGGAAGCCTTCTGTTTAGCCAATTGATAAGCGACTGACACGCATGGCATATATGATTGCCCACTGCAGGAGGTGATTTTCTGACGAAAGTGATTGTTTTTATAATAAAAGTTGTACTTTTGCATCGATAATAGTTGGTTCCTTTTGTCCTTTCCATCTTCCTGAACGGCATTAGGATAATGTTACGTCCGCTTGAAGTGCGCTTACAAGCAACACGATTCTCCACCTCGCGCGAGCGTTCCTCAGACGACTCCTTTATGGAGCAGACGACACGATGTAAGAAATAAAAAAACAATGTAAAGCACAGGAAGAAGGAAACAGGTTGGTAAATTGAAGGATAACATCTCGGTGTTGAAACATCAACAACGCACGTCTTTCATGGTGTATCAGGCGGCGAATGGGTAAAAAGACATCTCCCACAATATCTATCAGAAATCAAGACAACAGCACATTTCCTATTGAAGGAATATACTTTGGGATAAACCTACCGAGCAGCAAACACGGCGATACACACTATCAAAAAGATTTTTAATTATTGCTTTCATCTAATAGAAAAGAAACTATGAGCAAGCAAGTTTTTCAGACAGACTCCCGTCAGCGCTGGAGTTATTTCAAATGGACCTTACGCGTAATCATCACGATTCTCTCTCTTTTTGGAATCGTCTTCCTCGCCATGTTCGCCTTGGAGGGTAGTCCGCAGATGCCTTTCCGACACGACTATCGAAACGCCATCTCAGCCTCATCGGCTTATACGAAAGATAATAAGACGGCAAAGCTGTATAAATCTTTCCGCGACTTCTTTAAAGAGAAGAAGATGCACAATAACTATGCGAAGGCTACCATCAAGAAGCAACGATTCGTAGGGAAGGCTGACAGCCTAACGCAGAAATACTTCAACGAGTGGGACGACCCACGGATTGGCGTTCGCTCAGCATGGTATGTCAACTGGGATAAGCATGCGTACCTCTCTCTGAAGAATAACATTAAACATCTGAACATGGTGTTGCCAGAGTGGTTCTTCATCAATCCTAAGACAGACAAGGTGGAATACCGGATTGACAAACAGGCACTTCGGCTGATGCGACGGGCTGGAACCCCAATTCTGCCAATGCTCACAAACAACTATGACTCCGACTTCCGTCCTGAAGCCATTGGGCGTATCATGCGCAACGATAAGAAACGTATGGCATTCATCAATGAGATGGTTCAAAAAGTGTAAGCAATATGGTTTTGCGGGTATCAACCTCGACTTAGAGGAACTTAACATTGCGGATAACGAACTGCTCAACCAGCTCGTCCGAGACTTCTCACGCATCTTCCATGCACACGGACTCTATGTCACGCAAGCCGTAGCCCCTTTCAACGAAGACTATAACATGCAGGAACTAGCGAAATATAACGACTACCTCTTCCTCATGGCTTACGACGAACATAACATTGAAAGTCAGCCGGGTGCGGTTAGCTCACAACGATGGGTAGAAAAAAAGCCACCGACTGGGCTGCTAAGAATGTCCCTAATGACAAGATTGTCCTCGGTATGGCTACCTATGGTTACGACTGGGCGAATGGTGAGCGTGGGACAACCGTATCCTTCGACCAGACGATGGCTATCGCACAGGATGCTGACGCTAAGGTGAGGTTTGATGACGATACCTACAACCTTAACTTCTCCTATCAGAACACTGACGACAAGAAGGTTCACCAGGTGTTCTTCACCGATGCTGCCACCACCTTCAACATCATGCGCTTCGGTGCAGAATACCATCTGGCAGGCTTCGGTACTATGGCGCTTGGGTACTGAAGACAAACGTATATGGCGTTACTATGGGAAAGATATGTCATGGGAGAACGTAGCAAGGATGTCTATTGCGAAGCTCATGCAACTCAATGGTACCGATGATGTCAACTTCGTTGGTGCAGGTGAGGTACTCAGCGTGACGTCAGAACCTCATCCCGGACGTATCTCCGTAATGATTGATAAGGATAACCGACTCATCTCGGAAGAGTATTATCGTGCCCTTCCTTCTACCTATACAATACAACGATTAGGAGCATGTAAGGACAAACAGCTTGTCATCACCTTCGATGACGGACCAGACAGCCGTTGGACACCAACTGTGCTCAGTACGCTGAAGAAGTATAATGTCCCTGCTGCCTTCTTCATGGTGGGACTGCAGATGGAGAAGAATCTGCCCTGGTAAAGGCAGGTTTATGACGCTGGGCACACCATCGGTAACCATACCTTCACCCATCATAACATGATTGAGAATTCTGACGACCGCTCTTATGCAGAGTTAAAGTTGACGAGAATGCTCATTGAGAGTGTTACCGGACATAGCACCATCCTCTTCCGTGCACCTTATAATGCCGATGCTGACCCAACGGAACACGAAGAGATATAGCCAATGATTGTGGCAGCACGTCGGAATTATCTCTTCGTTGGAGAATCTATCGACCCGAACGACTGGGAACCGAACGTCACTGCTGACCAGATTTACCAACGTGTCATCGACGGCGTACACCATGAGGACGGACATATCATCTTGCTTCACGATGCGGGTGGTAGCACTCGAAAGCCTACCCTTGATGCCCTACCACGTATCATAGAGACGCTGCAGCGGGAGGGTTATCAGTTCATCTCCATCGAACAATACTTGGGTATGAACAAGCAAACACTCATGCCTGCGATTAATAAAGGTAAGGCTTACTATGCGATGCAGACCAACCTCTGGTTAGCAGAGATGATTTATCATGTCTCAGACTTCCTGACAGCGCTCTTCCTGGTATTCCTCGTCTTGGGCATGATGCGCCTAATCTTTATGTATGTCTTGATGATTCGAGAGAAACGTGGAGAATCGACGCCACTATTCTCCAATCGATGCTAATACCGCACCTGCCGTTGCCATCATTGTCCCCGGTTATAATGAGGAGGTGAATGTCGTGCGCACGCTCACAACCCTCAAACAGCAGGACTATCCTAATCTGCATATCTACTTCGTTGATGATGGTAGTAAGGACCATACGCTCGAACGAGTGCGGGCAGCTTTCAACAATGATGACATGGTCACGGTGTTGGCTAAGAAGAATGGCGGAAAGGCTTCAGCCCTGAACTATGGTATTGCAGTACTTGTCCTACAGAGTATGTCGTTTGTATTGATGCCGATACACAATTGAAGAATGATGCTGTAAGCCGACTGATGAAGCATTTCATTGCGGATAAGGAGCAGCGTGTCGGAGCCGTTGCAGGAAATGTGAAGGTCGGGAACCAACGGAATATGCTCACCTACTGGCAGGCTATTGAATATACGAGTAGTCAGAACTTCGACCGTATGGCTTACTCTAATATCAATGCCATAACGGTTGTGCCAGGTGCCATCGGGGCTTTCCGCAAGAAGGTGATTGAGGAAGTGGGTGGCTTTTACCACCGATACCTTAGCCGAAGACTGCGACCTGACGATGAGTATCAACGAGCATGGATATATCATTGAGAATGAGAATTATGCCGTGGCAATGACTGAAGCACCAGAAACCCTGCGTCAGTTCGTAAAACAGCGTATCCGCTGGTGCTTTGGTGTGATGCAGGCCTTTTGGAAGCATCGGTCATCACTCTTTGCGCCTTCAAGAAGGGTTTCGGTCTGTGGGCTATGCCGAACATGCTTATCTTCCAGTATATCATCCCAACGTTCTCCCCACTGGCTGACGTACTGATGCTACTCGGACTCTTCAGTGGTAACGCCTTACAGATATTCTTCTATTACCTTATCTTCCTCATCATCGATGCGAGTGTGTCTATCATGGCTTACATCTTTGAAGGCGAACGCTTATGGGTTCTTCTGTGGGTTATCCCCAGCGTTTCTTCTATCGCTGGATTATGTATTATGTCCTCTTCAAGAGCTATCTCAAAGCAATCAAAGGCGAACTACAGATGTGGGGCGTGCTGAAGCGAACAGGACATGTGGGGAATAGAGAAGGAAAGAGAATGGGTATATCAAAAATGCAAATACCATTTTGATAACCTTACAGTTTGAAACAATTCATTAAAAAAAGACCGTTTCTGTACTCAATTTTGAGTTTAGAAACGGTCTTTTTCTTTTGCTTTAAGAAAATTACTTATCGTTTGAAAGTTGTCAAGTTATTAATTTGCCTTCTGACACACCCTCATGTTCGTAGTCGCTATTTTACTGCCTGCCTCGTTACTGTCTTCCCCTTCTACCCGCAGCTGACCTCAATCTTAATGCGGAGCATAGCACTGACAATACGCAGGACTTTTTACTTTTTCCTTCGTTGTAGTAGGGGTGGTAAGCCATCGCTGTTCATCAATCTGCACCTGATACTTCGTTTGCTGTGTAGATGTTATTAATTCGCTTTTGCCCCATGGAATATGTTTACGCACGATATCATTGATACCCATCTTCTTTATCGCCTCAAGATAGGTTTCTGTAGCATTGCCCTTGCCTATCGTCTCACCATCGGGAAACGTTACCTGCAGCCTATCACGATTTCTCTTCCTTTTCGAGGTATCGGAATCAGTATGAACATCAAAAATCTGCACCCACTTCAACGACAAGTCCTAGGGAGAGCTGATTACTGATAGACCGCAGCTGCATATACCTCGTATCTGCATCAGACTGTGTGTTAACATACCAACCATCGCAGACGGGTTTCATCCATTCTTCATACTTTGGATAGATGGTCTTTGACAAGAGTGGGAGGTGGCACATCGTCATGTCAATCAAAGGGAATTTGTCAGAGTCTATCTCGATAAAAAGTGGCTATCATCGTTGATAAAGAGCTCTTACAGCAAATCACTTTCCCATCGGGAAAAGGTGATGCGAAGACGCTTTTTCTTTGTCCGTTGACGTAATTCATCTTTTTTCATTCATAGCTTAATATATTGTTATAGTTTATCAATTCAAAAGTTTTTCAAACGATATCTGTCCATCAGTTTCCTCTTCTCACGGTTTTGTATATATCATATAAGGTTATGTGCATCATGTACTTTATCTGCCCTGCAAACTTTGTTAGTGAACAAGTGAACGAGTAAACGAGTAAATAAGGTGTATGCAAAAATGGCTACAACTTGTGAACTCGTAAACTTGTTAACTCGTAAACCAACAAAAGGGGTATCTAGCATTTCACGCCCCTCCCTTTGGGGAGGGGTCGAAAATGTAAGTTGCGCCAGTTGGGGTTGCTGTTTTTAGTTCTTACAGCAAGCTCTCGCCGAAGATGGCGTTCTTAATATCCTTCTCGTGCTCGAAGACGAAGCGGGCAACAATGGCACTAAGCAATGCTGTTGAAGGGAGTTTCACGCTCGTAGCGGACTTCAGGCGATCGAGGACACCCTTGAGGTCTGAGTCGATATAGACGGTGCGTAGACGAGAGTCGCGTGCCTTATAATCGCGCGCCAAGTCGAGGAATATCTGCCAGCTATCTTCACCACTATCCTTTGCTAGCGAATACTCGCGTGCCAGCTGCTCGGTACTTCAGCTTTCGGCAACTTCTTTTGCTGCAGGTGCTGTACGATCCTTGCGGTCAGCAGCCTCTTGCTTTGGATCTATGCGTCCAAACTGACTTGATGGTGCTGCAGGTTCAGCTGGCTCAGCAACTACCTGTGCTGGCTCATCATACTGCGTTGGCTCCTGTTCCTCAACCTGAGTACGAACCTCCTGCTCAACACTGCTTGTATCATACTGTGCAGGCTCGTTAGCTTCCTGCTCATCCGCCGTCGTCTCCTCTGAATTGGTAGTAGGATTTGGTCTTGCACCCTTCTGTACGCTATGTGCCAAGTCGGTCATTGCACCAGGCATCATAACCATTGTTTTTCTTCTTCTTAGCCATTGTATCTTTTATGTCTTTGTTTTTACTTTATTATATATAAACGTGGGACCTTATCATTTCCTTTTCTCTTGATGTGTCCCCTCGTCATCATCTCTCCCCTATTGCGTCTTCACGAAGTCTTCTCAGTCAGAATCGTCTAACATCATTTGTCCAACCAATTTTATTAGATTTTATTTATCTAATCAGTTTTTATCAGACCCTATTTATCTAACCAGTTTTATCCAACTTCATCCCGTTAGAGCACTCCCTCTCCTTCGGAGAGGGGTTGGGGTGAGGCTTCGTTTTTGGGGTGAGGCTTCTACTTCATCCTCCTCAGCATATAATCAAATGCCTTTTTCACTGCGTCGCGCTGTGTACCGAGCAGTTCGAACGTGTTTGTGCGCTTCAGTGTCGCACGGCTATTGACAACAGGGTGTGACAAGTCCAAAGTTACCAAACACCTCATCAGTTCTGCGCCACATCTCCTGCTCTTCAGCCGTACCAATACGTGGGTCGATGCGGTTTTGGAACGAAGAACAACTTCGCATTCATCTGTGGATTGTGTTCACGCAACACGTTGAGTACCTGCACGAAGACGCCCGTTGAGTCGAGTGCCTTATCCTCGTATTCGTAAGGACAAACGATGTAGTCGGCACCTACGAAGAGCGGTGCCAAACCGTCCTCGCTGATGTTACCTGGTGAGTCAAACAGCACGAATCCTTCTACTTGTGAAGCTGAATCGACCAGTGTCTGCATTGTCTCGACATCGGTCACGTCGAAGTCCTGAACGTTATAGGGTTCTTCCTCACCCTCATAGATGAGCTTATCCTTTCGACGCTGCATCAGAATCGTCTTCTGCAAGTCGGTATCGATGATATAAACGTCCTTACCCTTTGCAGCGAGATAGTTGGCAAAGAGGATGCATAACGTGCTCTTCCCTACTCCACCTTTCTGATTTGCAAAAACAATTTTCTTATTCTTCATTGTTTATATATTTATATTTTTACCTTTTCGATTGTTTATCTTTTTATACGTTCGAGTATTTATATTTTCACCCGTTCGTTTATTTTACGTATTATAGTATTCGAATATTTATATCTTTATCCATTCATCTATTTACGTATTTTTTTGTCGGTTCGTCTTTCTATCGTCAGATGATTGTGCATGGACTAGTTTGTCCCTACCTCTTCACCGCAATGTTGAAGTTTTATGAGCGAAGGACGAACTTTCTGTTCTTTAGTCCTCTTCGTATGCTTTTTACGCCTTTTTGAGCACTATTTCGTCTTCTTTCATCAAAAACTTTATAAACATCAAAAATATCATATTGATATTGTTTTATCTTCATTATTGTTCATTTCAGTTCAAAAACTTGCTCACACTGACTGATTCTCATCCGTAATACTTTCATTCTGTCAACCGTCCCCCACTCCATCAGCTTTCATTTCTGCGATATTTTCAAACTCCTTACTCCTTACCCGCAAATTTTGAAATTATGAACGTTTTTTCAACACTTTCTGCAATCTGCTCGAATGTTATCTTGACGGATGGCTCCTAACGCTACACGGATGTTCAAAATAATCCCTGATTATATGTAATCGAAATCTACGCAATTTGATATTTATATATTTACATTAATAACAAAAAACAGCTTTTTACATATTTATATGAATGCTGCACCTGTCGTATCATTCGTATTTACATTTTTGTCTTCAGCAGTCAATGTATATTTAATGCTGGTGCGTAGGCGGTTTTTCTCTGTGCGAAACAGCATACGTTAATCTTCTGCAACCATTGTGGTCCTTAACAGAAAGTAAGGAATCAGACCAACGGCAGAACCGAAGACATCAGCCATCTTACTATAGGTCATGATGTCATCCATGGAAACTCCTGCGACAGAGGTGTATATAAGAGGTAGGCGAGATTAGCCAACCAAGTGATGACTTGACAACCGAAGAAAGCAGCACCAAACAGACGTATCTTACCGGCAAAATTCTTAACTAATTGCAGAGATAGAACGAAATGTGATGACCAGAACAACATAAGTTACCTTTGAGAATGAATAAAACAATGATGGGCAGCCTCCATGAATCAATGACTGCACACGTTCCAGTGAACTAAAAAGGAACATTGGCAATATGTCTGCCATTGCCAGACTGAATATGAGTGCCATCAGAATGGTAAGCGTGAACTGTGCTATCTTATGTCCTGCCTTATTCAGACATCTGCGGAATACTTCAAACATCGTCAACTTGGTTGCTGCAATCATGAAGTATTCGATAGCACGAATAAAATCATTACCTTGTAGGGTAGCGAAGGCTTCAGATAGAACACCTTTTTCGTCAATAGGTGCTGATGCCCAACCATCAATTAGATTGAAGACACTAAAAAACAAGAAGTAAGCTCAAACTCCAATTAAGAATCTGACCAGACTTAGATGTTATAGAAAATGTCTGTATTTTCATATCTATTTATATAAATGTGGAATCAAATAAATACACACATAATGATGTGGTTATATTTTTATACTTGCAAATATACGTCTATTTATCGAAAAACAAATACATCAAAAACATTTTTAACGAGAAAAATAAAAAGATAAGAAAAACAAAAATACAATTAGATATTTATTACTCTGTGTCTTAATATTTTTATATATTTATTTGTTTTGTATATTCAAAATTTTTAAGTGCGTGGAGTATTCTTATTAAAAGAATATTGCAAAAATAGCATATAGAAAAATAAATCATCAAAAACATTTTTATATATTTATATGTTGTATATACATTTGTTCATCTAAGATATAACTATATGTTTTATCTATTTATCTTTTTCCATGTATTTGTATTTATACTATAACGATTTAAAGAAACAAATAATAACATAAAATTGACATGATAAGATGTTAGACAAAGGTGAATTGAGCATACATTATAAGCAACGAAAAGAACACTAAAAAGAACGCTATAGAATAGGGATTATCTCGATTAAATCGAATAAATTCTACTGAATATATTCAAATAAATATATAAAAATACAGAATACTAGTAATCAAGAGTTAACTATATGAAATATTCGATTATTTCAGAAAAATATAAATAAATGTAGATAGGGAAAAATGTTTAAAAACATACGAAAACCATCGAGAGAAATAGAGCTGATAAATAAAAACATGAATGTTATATAACAACCTATGAAGATACTTACAAGTAAAGACAAAAAATATACTTATAGATTTACATACATATATATAATTCAACATAACAATGGATTACACACCTGGTCCTTATAAAACGGTTCCTAGTCATATAAACTAAGACTTCCCTTGGATACTGATACGAACCATAGAAAGAATAAAAACAAGAAGGAAGAATACATCTGAAAAGAAAAGAGAAAAAGTGATTTGAAAAAGAACAAGGAACGCAAAAATCACCAGCAGCATGTCTATAACACAAACTAAGACAACAGGAACTTTCAATGATAGTTCGACTATGGTTTATTAATAAGTAAAAGAATAATTTCAGAATAACAAAAAGAATAATATATATTTATATATTTCTTTATTTTCAAAAATAAAAACACATTAATCATCTAACACTATATATATTTATTTTATTCTTTATTTAATTATTTGTATATCGTTTTATGTATTTATATATTTATTTTACAAGTAAACACAATTATATTTTTGTGTTTATATATTTATTGCTTTACGTTTTCTTGTATTCATAGAAAAACAATTACGTAAATAAAGAAATAAAAGTAAAAGATAGAGTAAATAAAAAAAGCAAAAGAAATAAAAACAATAAAAAGTATTTTTATATACTTAAATATTCAAGCAAAAATATCAAAAATAAACAGATGAAAGGGTAAAAATGAAGCCAAAAATAGAGAAGAGGAAGTGCGACAAAAACATGAAAAGAGACAGAATGACAAGAGACAGAATGACATAAAAGGAAATAAAAGAAAAAGACAGAATGACATAAAGACAAAATAACAGAAAAAGAATGAGAAAAAGACAAAGTAATAAAAAGAGACAGAGTAACAGAAAAGACAGAATGCATAAAATACGATCCTGAAATAAGAAAAAAGTAAGGTTATAAAAACAGGCTATAAACAGAGATAGGTACAAACAAATTAAAAAGAATAAATAACTAACAAGAAGAGTTTTGATTTAATTTGCTGTCACTTTTAACAAATAGCACAAAACTACGATAAAAACAAAGGGTTCCTGAATAAAATTGAGTGAGAGGAGTGACAGCAAAACGAAAAATACTTCAAAACAAGGAAAAGACAATGATCATCTGAAATATAGAGGAATAAGACAAAACTCTTATATCCTTAATTCCGCAGTATTTTTTTCTTGTGAGAAAATTTTATATGTTGAGACGTCTTTTTGGGGCTCTATATGTTGATATGAGGTGCTTCGGTGTTTCTTGGCTCTTTTCTAAGCATAAAATCCCCCACCCAAACAATGGGGAAGTATGAAAAACCACAAAAAAATACTTCCATAACAGAATGCTTTGCCTTAATTCCGCAGTATTTTTCTTGTGAGAAAAATTTTTATATGTTGAGACGTCATTTTGGGGGCTCTATATGTTGATATGAGGTGCTTCGGTGTTTCTTGGCTCTTTTTTAAGCATGAAATCCCCCACCCAAACCAATGGGGAAGTATGAAAAACCACAAAAAATACTTCCATAACAGAATGCTTTGCCGCTACTTCCACGTTTACCCAATACCGATTCGGTAAGTTTTTCAATGCCCAACTTTGAGAAAACGTCCATAATGTGATAAATTCCACCGAAAGAAGTGATATTCTCGTTTTAAATTGATACCTTTGTCATATCAGTTTTTTGCTTACTTGTTATGTTTGCAGCACCAAGATAGGTGAAACTTCTGACATATCCAAGTATTTCGAGAACTTTGTTTTTCAGACACATGGAGTTCTTACAAGAATTTATGCTGCGGAATTAAGGAAACAAAAATGAGACCTATGATTTTTAGTAGAACATTTTATCCTGTAGGACAGGGCGCATTTTACGTAGAAGAGTTTAAACTATATGATGGTTCAACGTTCACTATAGTTTACGATTGTGGTTCAACTACTCTTAAAATAAGAGGAATTGAGAAGGAGATTGAAAAGAGTTTTTCCCAAAGGACATCAAATAGACATTCTATTTATTTCTCATTTTTCATGCTGATCATATCAATGGAATAGAGGCATTGAAAGAACATTGTAAGATAAAAAGTTGTTATTCCACTAATTAAAGATGAAGAAAAAGCAATATTAAAAGTTTCAAACTATATAGAAGATAAACAAAAAAACTTCATGAAGAACTGATAGATAATCCAGAAGATTTTTGGAGAAAAATACTTCTATTATAAGAATCGATACAGAATATAATCCAGAAAATCAAATACCTTTTGATATTTCAGAAATAAATGATAAACAAACTTTATCAAGTGGAACCAATCTTGTACATAACAAACTTATTAATTTTGATTGGGTCTTCATTCCGTTTAATTACAAACAGAAAGAACGAATAGAGGAGTTTAAATCGGTAATAGCTGAGATAAATAAAGAGCGAAATAAAGATGGTAAAAATCTTTCTCTTGCAGAAATGAAAAATATAGATTATATTAAAAGAGAACAAGAAAAGATTTAATTAAAAGCATACGGAAAAAGTTAAAGGAGATCTTAATGGAAACTCAATGGTGTTATACTCAGGTCCTCGAAAATATAACATAAATAATCGTTATCCTACCCCTTATATCCTAAGGAATGCTTATTGTTTAAGTCCTTATTGTTTAAGTCCTCATTGTTTAAGTCCTCATTGTTTAGTACCTCGTCGTTTTGCAAAAGCGGTTGTTTGTACTACAGGAGATATCAATCTAAATGAAGATAACCTTGTTAAAGACATAAATGACAAATTAAATAAAGTTTCTCAGTTTATAGGCACCTACAAATCCCACACCATGGTTCTAGACATAATTTTTAAAAGCTTCTATCTTAACGGTAGGCAATATCTCTTGTGCAATTTTTCATTCGGTATAAGAAATTATTATGGTCATCCCTGCATATTCTGTCTTTTTATGATGTGAAAGAAAAATGGGATTGCTCCTTATTTAGTTACCGAAGAACTGAAAAACTATAGTTGTTCAAGAAGGCTTCTTTTATTGACAAAGGCACATACTTATAAACAAAAGAACGGTCGGCAAATTTGCTGACTGTTATTTTTATGCGTAAACTATTGTTCGTTACCATAATTCTTAATCATATCCGAATTCAGGTGACTGAGTACTATTTGCATACTTCCTTTATGTATGTTGTCAAATAAAAGTGCACAACTGCAAATGTAGTTATTTATGCTGTAACCCTAATTCCGCAATATTGTTATTATGAGAAAATTTTTATATGTTGAGATGTCTTTTTGGGGGGCTCTATATGTTGATATGAGGTGCTTCGGTGTTTCTTGGCTCTTTTCTAAACATAAATTCCCCCCACCCAAACCAATGGGGAAGTATGAAAAACCACAAAAAATACTTCCATAACAGAATGCTTTGCCGCTACTTCCACGTTTACCCAATACAGATTCGGTAAGTTTTTCAAAGCCCAACTTTGAGAAAAACGTCCATAATGTGATAAATTCCACCGAAAGAAGTGATATTCACGTTTTTAATTGCTACCTTTGCCATGTCAGATTTTTGCTTACTTGTTATGTTTGCAGCACCAAGATAGGTGAAATTTCTGACATATCCACGTGTTTTGAGAACTTTGTTTCTCAGACACATGGAGTTCTTACAAGAGTTTATGCTGCGGAATTAAGGTAAGGTAAACCATATATGAACCATCATTTTATCAACTCTATACTTCAATGGCTGCTCATTGCTATTGTCTTGACAGCAATCGGAGCATTGGTCTTAGGGGTCGTTGCCGATGGCGGTAAAGGGTCAGACAGTGATAGGTCTGCTCATCGGCGGGGCGATCATCTGGGCAGAGCATTACACCAAGAAGCGGGCTGAGAAGCGTGACGTGCTGGAGATGGAGACGTCGGCAGATAAGGCGGAGGACGGCACGGATGCATTGCCAGCGAGCGAGGAAGCACCGACCGAGAGCTATCGCATCGAACGGGAAGACAATTTTTCCACAGCCATAGAGGCACTGACGCATCAGGAGATTGCCGCAGGGCAGAATAGAGTGCTTGCTTTTTGAAGACTCGATGGTGTACGCCCTATGAGCTGACGGAGGTAGGATTGCTCACGGGAAGCGGAGAGCAGATGCGCTTCTCGGTGAGTGATTCCGCTGCGTCGCAGCAACTGGCAGACGGAGCAGGAAGAGATGAGAGAAGGCTCGCAGAGGGTATGGAGGTGTCTGTGGCAAGACTATGGTTTTGAGACGGCGCATGCGTTGTCAGAGAGCAGCCTGATGCTCAAGATAGAGGCTTGCAGGGTCGGTAGCCCACGCCGTGAAAGCGTTGAAGCCCATGCAAGATATACTTCACGAGATTATCATACGTCGGGATCTGCATCTGTTAGACTCGTATTTGCTCATTCACGGCTATGATTGGCCAGAATATGCCTATCTTAGAGGTGGACAGGTGGTACACGATTTCAGAGAAGAAGAGGGTGTGGCAAGAAGTGTGTACCATGAAGATGAGGCGATGGCTGTGGCACGACTGTACGACTTCCAAGACTGCCAACGCATCAGCGAGGCGGAGTATTTAGAGGCACTTTCCTCTTACGCCCACCTGCCTTTTGCGTATGATGGTTCTTACATGGCGTATAAAAACAATAAGTTCAAAGGCGTAGTCTTCACCCTGATTGCGGGCAAATTCCACTTGTTTTGCGGTATTGACGAGGCCTACTTTACGACGGATCTGAGCATGTTTGACCATTTGGAGGAGGCACGTCAGTATAACTATCGAGTGATGGAGGTACGCTTCAGATACGACCATCTGCCCATGATGCGCCTGCAGGCAGGAGAGATATTATATATCGATGTGGTGCTGGAGAAGTATGGAGCCATTCTATTATCTTGTTCCAAGCTTGTATGGCGGCAGAGATTATGCTCGCATCAAAGTAGATTATGATGCTGCGAAGGTAGCAGAGATAGGGGTGAAGATGAAACTTTAATATAGTATAGCCTCAAATCCGCAACTAAGCCTTTCAACGTCCTTCTTGCGTTTACACGCCCTCTCATTACTGAATTTGCAGATAATTTGAACTTGAAGCACCCACTTTTGCCTACAATATCCCCTTACCCCACAATGTGACTTGAGGCAATACGCAATATCATTCCCATAAGTTGGGCTCTTCAGCAATAGGGAGTGATAATCTGAATCTATTACACAATAAGCCAGATTGAGTTACAAAAGAACTATTTCCTCTTTGCTTTCTTCAACACTATTCTCAGCGAATCAGTGAGCACTCTTTTTCTCATTACACATAAGAAAATCTGATGGTAGAATAGATAAGGCTAATGAATCTTCAACCCTTTTTGTCTTGGCGTTCACAACGTAATTGGACTGAGATGATTCTATTCTTTACGTGCGTATTATTGTTCTTATATGTATTGGTTCCAGAGAACGGAAAAAGACTTCCCTACCTTTATATTCTTATCATAAAAAGTCCAACCGTAAGGAATCGGGATTTATTACATATTCTCCCTTTAACCCCAATCGGTCATTAGAGCCTAAACATATTTTGTTTTATTATCGAGCAGATTGTTTGGCTTTGTAACGCAGGCGTAGCGGGCTACGTCAAGTTACAAAAGACACACTAATCTGCTCGATAAGAAAAATAAAAGATGGTAGAGAAACAATACCATAGTAATAAGAATTATACATATTGTGGTCTAATGACCGATTGGGGATTATAATCAAGAGAAGGTAATACCAACCATTAAAGTACATACTGCTGACCTTAACCATACGATTCTCTGATAAATGAATATCATGGCTAAACTTGTTGTTATCTAACGGAAGAATAAATCCCGTATCACATGACAGAAGTGATAACAAAAGAAAGCGTAAAGCCCCAACCATTTAATGCGCCAGCAACTAACTATCTGTTTCGACAATATATTAATACCTTAATTCCGCAGCATAAATTCTTGTGAGAACTCCAAGTGTCTGAGAAACAAAGTTCTTAAAACACTTGGATATGTCAGAAATTTCACCTATCTTGGTGCTGCAAACATAACAAGTAAGCAAAAATCTGACATGGCAAAGGTAGCAATTAAAAACGAGAATATCACTTCTTTCGGTGGAATTTATCACATTATGGACGTTTTCTCAAAGTTGGGCTTTGAAAAACTTACCGAATCCGTATTAAAGCAAGCGTGGAAGTAGCGGCAAAGCATTCTGTTATGGAAGTATTTTTGGCTCTTTCTTCATTCGGCACTCAATGTGGCAAAAATTATGTGCAAGGAACTTGGTACGTCCATCGGTCGCCTTAAAGCGAAGATGATCAATGCCTATTACCCGCAACGAATTATTGACGTGTTCGAGAAGAGCCCGAACAAGCCATTAAATAAAGAAAGGATAAATGATATATTTAGTTTTGCTGCTGATGCAGCATAATATTTAACGGACTATTGTTTTGTGGAATAAAAACAAATATCTATCTTTGTGGTGTGGAGGGAGCGTTTAATCCCTATTAGGACACGTCCTTCATTCCAGCTAGAGTGTTTACTCTGGTTTTTTATTAGCAATATTCCCTTATTACAATAGTCCGTTAAAATTTTGTGGTTTACGAATCTTTCGTCCCTAAGCTAACAGGTATTGTGGCAGAAAGAAAACATGACAGGTCTCTAAAAAAAGAGATAATTAGGTAACAAAAATATAACTTAATAAAAATCGACTATTTCATTGAATCTCTGTAACTTTATAGATGTAAAAAGACAATAAAGTTTATGCTGATAACCAACTTGATTAGTCGATATATGAAGCTCTGCAAAGCAGCATTTAGTACTGGAGATGGAGCAAAAGTTAAACAAAAAGTATTCAAACAAACGTCATGGAAATGCTTTTTCTTTTGATGGTCATCCCAAGGGTTTGTCAGGCACGCGACAAGAGAAAACTTGAGTTTGCTTTCAACTCTTCATTCACAGCACTCAATGTGGCGAAAAATTATGTGCAAGAAACTTGGTACGTCCATCGGTCGCCTTAAAGCGAAGATGATTAATGCCTATTACGCGCAACGAATTATTGACCTGTCGAGAAAAGTCCGAACATGCCATTAAATAAAGAAAGGATAAATGATATATTTAGTTTCGCTGCTGATGCAGCATAATATTTAACGGACTATTGATAATAATAACCGTTTTAAAAAGGGTTAGTCAGGCTACTTGGTAAACCAACACGCATAAAGAAGCGTGCAAAAAGCTTGAGATAAATGCTCTTTATAGGGAGAGATTAGACGAATGACATAGGCACGTTTAGCAATAGTACTTTTCAAAGTTTTTGTGAAATAGTAAATGCATTACTAAAAATCAATCACAGGATAATCCCCAAGTCCCTTTTCTATATCTTTATCGAGAATATGGTAACTAGGCATAACACCAGTAGCTAGATGCTTGAAGAGACTTTTCTTTTCCTTTGTACTCATAGACCTTTCGAGGAATTCTGAACGTTTGGAAATAACTTCAGATATATATGTCCAAGGAGCTACAAATATCTTATCTACCTTATTGTTTGCAATGTCACACGATTGTGTCACAATTACGACATTATATTCTACAACCTTTGCATGTATCTCCTCATTAATACCATCACTTAGTACATCATAATATGGACAATCAAACAAAATGTCTCCTTGTTCTATTGCCATACCTTCACTATACTCTATTTTTTCATACCAAGAAGTGTCATCTTTATTCATAATCGAAATCTTCAAAAAGTTCATCAGTCAAACTAATGTAGCCTTTGTCACGGCTAATGATTTTCATTTTTGCATCTCTAGCCATTCCTTCAGAATGTGCAAAAATAAAAGTATTGCTTCTACATCATCATATTCCTCATCATCAACAACATTGACAAACGTGTCCTCGATAGGTGTAACTGAAGAAAAGAAAGACTTAACTATGAAATTTTCATTAAAAGAAGATAAGCTTACAGATGATGTTGACCTCTCATCTACATAGCAAATAGAATTTGCTCCAGCTACACCAACTGAAGACATTAATGCAGTAAGCACTAACGTACGTACTACTTTCTGAAGCCCATCAACGTGTGTCAGCCCATGATTTTTGCTCTCATGAAAAGACCACCGAAGTGCGAAGATCAGTCTTGAAATAATCGTTATTGTTCATCCTTCTTTCCCTTTTTACTTTGAATGATTCATAAAGTGATCCTCTCGTGATATTCTTAAAGAAATTGCTTAGGAAAAACGTGAGAATTATCAAGAATACCCAAGAATCTCTTTATCATCTGTTTCTAAAAAGCATATTTGCTTTAATTTATATTTTGGATACTGCTCTCCAGTATAAAAGCCATCTCTACGACCATCTTTTTGCCCACGGTTCAATGCAAATCTGAAAATGCCAGCATCTTTCTGCTCCTCACTGAGAAACCTAAACCCTGAGGGATGGTCAATATAATCAGCATTGATGTTGAGATGGAAATATCGTTTAACAAAATCCATTGTGTCGTCAGCCGGATCTTTTATCGAAAAATCTAGATAACGCAGTTGCATAGTAAGCGTTGTGTTATCATTAAAATGATATAACTGCGCAAACTTGTCTATAACATTTATTATCTGAGGCTTGAATAAATCCCAATCATCACTGATTACCTGCATAATTAACACTAACTACTCCCGGTACTGTCTGATATAGAAGATTTTTATTCTCTTTATTCTTAGACCGGTATACAACTTGCCCAAGCATAGCCTGAAGCGGGATGTTACCGATAGGCAGCAATGCAGAAGGTAATTCAAACTTATCGGTAAGAGCTGCAGAAAGAGTGCCAACCACAATCTGATATTTTTGCAAGTCAACAGAATTGTTTGCATTCCATCTAATTTCAAATATAACCTCTACAAGAGGGGCTTGTGGTAATATTGCCATATGTAATTATAATGTTAGTTCTATTAATATAACTGCAAAAAGTAATGCTAAATTATGAAAGCATGATAGAAAAATAGATTTTTTCCTGAAATTTAATTAGATCCTTAATCCCGCAGCATAAATTCTTGTAAGAAATCCAAGTTCCTGAGAAACAAAGTTCTCAAAACACCTGGATATGTCAGAAATTTCACCTATCTTGGTGCTGCAGACATAACAAGTAAGCAAAAACTGACATGGCAAAAGATAGCAATTAAAAACGAGAATATCACTTCTTACGGTGGAATTTATCACATTATGGACGTTTTCTCAAAGTTGGGCTTTAGAAAAACTTACCGAATCTGTATTGGGCAAACGTGGAAGTAGCGGCAAAGCATTCTGTTATGGAAATATCATAAACTCATGATAAGTCTCTGCGCACATTATTTATTATCGTGCGAAGGCTCCACACACTTGGTGCGAAGAGCAGCATGCAACGTGAGAAAAGTATATAACATCGCTAATAACACAAAAACCTTCCTGCATGAGTATGATAACAACAACGACAAATAGGGAGAAAACTCTATTTGAAACAATGCAGTAAAAGCGACAAAATAGGGAAGATTCTTCCAAACTATATATAAAAAGGTAAATCATAACATTATGAATGGCTCCGACAAATAGGGAATATACGTCCGATTAGGGACTTTGACACGACAAAAAAGGGAAGTTATTTTCTATAGCTGTATATAGCAATGTAAATCACTGAAAATCAATAGTAAAGCAAGATACGATAAAAGTAAAGTGCGACAAAAAAGTGACAAGTTTTCTTACTTTTAAGTGATTTTAGATGAATAAAAAACGTGTAACATGCTCATTATCTGTCATATATGTACATTCGAAAGCGGATAAACTACAGATATTGTTTCCCAATTTGTCTCAGTTATCATGAACGTTCAAATACCTTCATTATAATCGTTGGAAACATAAAAACAACGAAGAGCGACAAAATAGGAAGAAAAACTCTAGCCTAAAAAACACCTGACATAGACATCGAAAGATAGCCAGAGACAGAAAACTCACAACAATAACAAGCGTAAAAAGTGAACGAAACACACAAAACTTCTTGCACAATGAATCGCAATAGGCTACAGAAGAAAATTCTAAACCTAAAAGCGACGATCCAAAGAGAAGAAAAAGATACAAAAAGCAACACATAGCACGCTGGAAACAAAAAGTATTGCAGAGGGGGTAGGGAGAGCTAGCACTGAAACGAACGGAATGGATAATATACTGATACACAAATATATAAAAATATATTCAAAAGCAAGCCAAATGCCCATATCTTACTTCAAAAAGTATCAAAACGCAAAGAAACACCTTCTTAAAACGCTCTGAAAACAAAACAAATACGTGCGACAAAGTGCGTAATATCACCCGAAAGAAGCAAGCACTCAACGCACTGTCAGACTCCTAAAAACTAGCTACCAAGCGAAAAAACTCTATCAAACAACCCACCCACGATCACGTCACGACGCAACAAAAACCACCCGTAGTACCCTAAAACCTATATAGACAAAAAGGGAGGTTGCACCCAAAAGCTTTGTTTAAAGTCTTCTTCACACACCGAGAAAATATATTTTTCTTTAAAAACAAAAAAACTCTCTTCAGAACTTAGATTATCGTTATATATTCATTATTAGATATTAGTAAGGACCACAGAACGCATTGACATACAAATAGTTGCAACGCTATTCGCCGACAAATTAGTAAGTTAGCGGCGACAGATAGGGAAGGGAGATGCGACAAATTAGTAAGGATGGTGCGACACTTTAGTAGCTATAACTCCGCCCTCATCGACAAGTTGGGAACATAGGTGCGACGAATAGGGAAGGATTAAGGTGTTCTTGTGAAATAAAATCAACAAATACGTTACTTTTATTCTTTTTCCTCTCCGTCATCTTCATTTCCATTAATGTTCTATCAAAACCCCGCTTAAATATCGTATATTTCTCTCCCTCGAAATCCTTATCATAACTTATTATCATTATGATAGTTATAAAAATACCTCGGATGACAGAGACAATTTGGGAGTATCTTCCTTACAACACTATATCCTAATGAACGACAAAAATAGTAAGTTATTGAAAAATACTTTACAATAAAATGTGGTTTGAGGGTCTTCGAAGACATGATAAACATAAGCAACACAGCCCTAGTAGGGCGCAGAAAACATAATGTACGAAATGTACGAAGATATAGTAACAGATAAACAGAGGCATAGTAGGAGGGAGAGAGAAAGTGTAGATGTTTAATGTACAAGAACTACGAATGAGCTGGAATGATAGAAACAGAATGGATATGAAAGATTAACTGATTATACGTAAATTGAGAAATCTAGCATTGGCTCGAAAAAAATATGGTTCTTCCGACACATGGAGTGGTGAAGTAAGTCTCCCGATATTAATAGGGCACACAGAGGTAAGGAGCGTACGGAGGTAAACATTATCAGTCAGCATTCAATACCCATCCCCAGAATGTACAGAAGATAGATTATCGATAAAAAATAAAAGAAGGCAGGTAAAATAATATTCAATGAAGATAGCTTTTTGGTAGAGTAACTTTACATGCCCTCTATGATTCACGGAAATTCCGTGAGAATTCCGTGAATCTTCGTAATAATTTCGTGAGTCAGTTTCTGTAATATATTGATTAACAATGGATATAAGTTTTTATAGTTTATGTCGTTTCCGTGAGTGTATTGCATTATTCCGTGTCCATCAATAATGACAAAAGAAAGGTCCTATAGCCCACTGTATGGGTTGTGTGTTGATATTCCACACGTGTGGTGCGGGTGCTTAGCACGTGTGGTGCGGATGGTATGCACTAATGGTGCGGATGGTATGCACCACATGACTCATTATAGAGCCAGAATCAAAAAGGTTTTTGGTTCTCTTACTGAGAGAGGGGGAGTAAGGGACATTCCCTTTCTCTGTGTGCGTATTATATCGAGAGACTTACCTTATCACTTCAAATCTTGGAAGCCCCTTGTTTTCTTCTTCCGTTAAAGCAACACGTAAAGTCTTCAAGTATTTAACGGAAGAACCCCTTTTTGCGTCGTCGCGTCGTACAGCAATCCTGATTTGTTCACCCTCTTCTGTTTACACAAAATCTCTTCTTTTCTGTTTTTTTTGTCATTCTGTCTGAAAATGATTATCTTTGCAGTGAGTATGTATAACATTGTTTTGTACTAAACGAGGAGAAGGCTATAACCCCAAATAACGGAGTGAGAATTTATAGAAAGCTGTTCTAAATCACAGGCAAAGAATTGTTATACAACTCATAACTATTACCGAGATTTTGAATATAACTAAACCATATTAGACTAAATGAATATAAATTATGGGGTTGAATAACAGATTACAGATTGGCGATGTATCAAACAATGGTCAGGTAGAGATTGTTGATGAGGACAGATTATGTTATTTTGGTTAGGTCAACAAGTAGAGGTGCTTCTGGCTTACGTACAATCTCAAAAAGACTGTTGGAGGAATATGTAAACTATTGGGTGAGCATCCTGAAGCTTCATCTGAATCTGCAAGACAAGCATTGTCTGGGACCAGTGAGATAGATAAGTTTGAGTATGGTTATACTTCAACACTGTCAGTAATGGCTCAAATGGTTCTCCAATCGACTCACAACGTAAATAATAAAGTAAGTTGTCTTCCTCTCCAGCAAATTTTTCTATGGTGCGCCAGGCAGCAGGTAAAGTCATTTACAATCAATCAGGAGATAAAGGGGAGGACGTAATTCGTACTACGTTCCACCCAGATAGTGACTATTCGTCTTTTGTGGGAGCGTATAAGCCAACGACAAGAGAGATAACGATGCGTGATTTGTCGGGAAATCCTGTTGTTGAGAACGGTCAGACGTTGACAGAGGAGAAGATTGTCTATGAGTTTGTACCGCAAAGCATTTCTTCAGGCTTATATTGAAGCATGGAAGAAGTATGCTGCGTGTGACGAAAGGCAATCCACAGCGACAGTTCTTGGTGATAGAAGAGATTAATCGAGGTAATTGTGCTCAGGTGTTTGGCGACTTGTTTCAGCTCTTAGATCGCAACCATAGCGGTTTCTCTGACTATCCTGTGAAGGCTGATAGCGATATGAAGCGTTATTTGGCTAAAGCCTTTAGGGCATGTCTATTCCTCAGGTAGGTGCCATCAATAGCCTTTTATGGTGGTCGTGATGTGGTGAGTGAGGGTGTTGAGGGGTAATATTCTCCTACTGCCAAGTAATCTGTTTATTTGGGCAACGATGAACACCAGCGACCAGAGTTTGTTCCCTATCGATAGTGCGTTTAAGCGTCGTTGGGAGTGGGAGTATGTACCTATTCGTAATGAAGCAAAAGGCTGGGTTATTGCAGCTGATGGACAGGAATGGGACTGGTGGCAGTTCTTGAATGCTGTGAATGAGAAGATTGGCAGTATCACTGACAGCGAAGACAAGAAACTTGGCTATTTCTTTGTCAAGCCAGCCGATGGGCACACGATTACAGCAAAGACCTTTGTAGGTAAGGTATTGTTCTATCTTTGGAACGATGTGTTTAAGGATTATGGCTTCAGCGATGACGAGTTCCAGACGGAAGAAGGTAAGGAGATGAAATATCCGATGTTCTATGAAACCGAAGGTGGTAAGGATGTTAATGAACGTCTTATAGCACGATTCTTAAGCAATTTGAAGCTAAAGACGGTTGATGCTGCGGACGTAACAGCAGAGGAAATAACAGCAGAGGACAACGAGGCGTGAGAGTTATCATAGAAGGATATTGCTATCGAGCCAGTGCGGTGCGTGATGTGTTGCACGAGTTGAGTCCGCTGGAGAATGTGGAGGGCGAGATAAGTGTGGGTTATGTAGGCTACTATTATCACCCACAGCTAAGAGATTGTGTCTTTATTCTTCCTAAGGTATTGGTCAATGAGGAGAACAAAGTATTCTCTCGATTAGATCCGCATGACATCATCGACCTTGACAACTGCACGGAACTATTGTCAGAAGAGCGTAGCTTTATCTATGAGTTTGCTGTATGGATATATCGTGCTATTGAGGTGTTCAATAAGAGTAATCCTAAGAATGACATTGTTTATCGTCGGCAGATAGCTGAGATGGGGAAGGGCAAACGAATGCTGAGTAACACCTTCCTTGACATCTTGCTTTCACTCTTACGGTTTAACAAGGAGCAACATAGTTTCTTCACGACCATACTTCGCAACCTCCATTCAGGCTATAATAAGATAAACTGGACACGCACTATCTCACGTTCTGCGGCATGGGTGCAAGACGGCAGACCAGTCTATCTCAATCCAGTGAATAAGAAGCGACAGATAAATACCGATGAGGAGTTGATTATTATCTACTTCTCAATCCTCAATCATATCAGTGAGACATACGGTTTCCCAGTTGATATCTCGTTGGGCTTTGAATTGATAAAAGGACGAAAGTTTGAACACTATCTGAAGGGGTATGGTAAGCGTCGTTTGCAACAGATAAAGTATCGTTATTTCTCTGACATACAGCTGCGTCTGTGGGAGTTGTGCTATGCCTTCTTTGATAAGGCACATCAGATTCATATTGTGGCAGAACAGCGAGAATACCTGTTGGTAAAGAACTTCAATATTGTCTTTGAAGCTATCATCGACGAGCTGATAGGCGATAAGGAGCCGCCACGAGGACTGAAGGAGCAAGACGATGGTAAGCGGGTAGATCATATTTACAGTTACCGTAATCTTACGAACAACGAGGAAGATAAGCCGATTTATTATATCGGCGACAGTAAGTATTATAAGATTGGTAATCAGGTTTCTGCAGAGTCGGTCTATAAGCAGTTCACTTATGCCCGTAACGTGATACAGTGGAATCTGAACCTCTTTTTAGATGAAAGTAAGGAGAATAAAGAATTACAGAAAACTCATCCGAAATACAGGGACGACCGGACAGAAGGATATAATGTTGTCCCGAACTTTTTTATCAGTGCCAAGATGGACGAAAAGCTGTCGTATGCAGATAATATTTCGGCATCGGACCGTAAGGAAAACACCTTCCTCTCTCGTCATTTTACGAATCGACTCTTTGATCGTGACACGCTGTTGGTTTATCACTATGATGTAAACTTCTTATACGTTGTTTCGCTTTATGCGCGGGAGAATAAGTTTCAAAAGGCACAATGGAAGGAGAAGGTGCGTGAACTCTTCAGAGAGAAGATACAAGCGGCTTTGACCGAGAAGTATGCCTTCTATGCTATGCAGGCTAAGCCAGGTGTCGATGATAAGGAATACCTCGAAACGCATTTCCAGCAACTATTAGGTAAGGTTTATATGCCTTTCCAACAATATGATGATATCTACTCTCTGGCACTTGACAATGATAAGAAGTGTCAGCAGGAAAACAAGTTGTTGCTTGAACAACTGGAAGCGTATTTCTTTGTAGAGCCATGTCCTTTGGGGCATGACCCACAAGAGGTGTTGCCAAAGACGGATGATGCAATATTACGCCTGTTACCAGCTAACGTTACAGAGAAGAATGTGCTCACCTGTCTGGTTCGTAAAGGGGATAGCAACTATAAAGTCTTTGAAAACCATGCGGGTAAGACCTATATAATGGAGCGTGTCCCCAATATCAACCTCTTAGGTATCACGTATCTCTTGCCGATGGTTGGTGGTTGCATTGATGGCTATTATGACGTTAACCGCATGAGTATTGATGTTAAGGATGGCGTTCCAGTTCTTCGACTACGCTTAGGCGACTATCACGCCCTCGGCTCTTCACGTGTGCAAATCTATCGCACGAAGATGCAACCTGGTGAACTAATCTCTTTAGAGCAGACCATGAAATTATACGAGACATAAACTCGTTCTTATGTCACTCAGTCAACATGCAACTTGCCTGTCCACCCCTATTCAGCAGGAAATCAAAAAAATGTTCAGAATGAGTATACCATCATCATTGCGGAAAGTGGGCTGCATGCCTCCTACGATGACAACTTTTAGAAAACTATCTTTAATCTGTTTTAGCGATCTTAGTTCTTGTTCCGTTTTTTCTTCAGATAACAAAGCGTAAGCTGACTGGATGTAGATTCTGTCCTGCCCTCTGTTGCATACGAAGTCCACTTCAAGTTGCTTTGCGTTCACTTATTCCTTTTTCGTTTTTCGTGTTTTTGGACAACCTGTCCTACATCCACAGAATAGCCACGCATTCGCAACTCATTGTATATAAGATTCTCCATCAAGTGTGTGTGTTCTGTCTGACGGAAATTCAATCGAACATTGCGTAATCCCAAGTCTTCAAAAATAGTATTTTGCTGGAGTATCAATGTATTTGCGCCTACAAAGATATGGATATTTTCTCACAACATCAAGATTCTATTCGTTTTTTTGCGTAAATACGCATTAATCAGGAAATAGAAAAATACATTATATGTATAGTGTGAAAACTATCTGATTAACTTTCTGTTGCTCCGTTTCATAGTCTTGTCCGCCAAGCATCCACCAAACATGTGGAATATCAACACACAATCCATACAATGCGTTATAGACCCGTTGTTTGTCGGAAAAAAACATAGCAAACTGAGCATATCATAATTATGAATTGTGAAATATGAATTATGAATTAAAAGCCGTTCTTTTGTTACTCTGTCTTAAATTACCCTCTCAACAAAGCAACTTGTCCACCCGTCTAACTTGTCAACTTGTCCACTTGAAATGTCCACACAAAAAAACGATGTGTTCTTCCGTTATCTCCATTAAAAAACGCTACCTTTTGCAGGTATAATGGCTGTTTTCATTTTGAGAATCATCATATAGCATTAATACAAGTATTAAAAAAACGTGCAGGGTAGAGAATCACAAGACAAAAAGTGGCTTTCGCTCATACTCAGGAAAGCTGAGAAAACGATATCAAGATGTAGAACTGATAAGGTGCAGCCTTCACTCAAAACCTAATTGAAACAAGACTAATATTTGATGTTGACATCGAGGAGTTATAGGTTTCAAGAAAATAATTATTATGGAGCTGATTGATAATATAAAGAATACTTTTGCAGCGGATTTACGTTCTGAGCTTACGGCAGGCAGTCGCATGGCTATTGCCGCATCCTGTTTCTTATTTATGCCTATCGCGAGCTCCAGAAAGAACTTGAGAACCTCGAAGAGTTACGTTTTATATTCACCTCCCAACCTTTGTCACTGACAAAACAAAGAAAGAACAACGAGAGTTCTATATACCCCGCCTGAACAGAGAGCGCACCCTTTACGGGTAGCGAGTTTGAGATACTCCTCCGTAACGAATTGACACAGAAAGCCATTGCTCGTGAGTGTGCTGAATGGATACGAAAGAAAGTACGTTTCAAGTCCAACCGGACAGGTGAGAACATGATGGGTTTTGGCGTGGTCGATGATACTGTCTATACCTTTTAGGGAGGATTTACGACCGTAGAACTCGGCAGTGAGCGTGGCGACAACGCTTATATGATGATTAATAGGTTGAAAGCCCCTCTCCCTGAATTACTTACAAGTGTTTGACCAGCTTTGGAATGATCAAAACCGGTTGCAGGATGTGACGGATGAGGTGGTGGAGAACATCTCCAATGTCTATAAAGAGAATGCACCAGAGTTTATCTACTTGATTACGCTCTATAATATTTTCCGTGAGTTTTTAGAAGATTTGTCAGAGGACGTACTGCCCAACGAGGCAACGGGCTTTTAAGGAAACGTTAATCTGGAAGAAACTCTATAACTTCAAAAAGATGCTGCGCTCGCTATCATCAATAAGTTGGAAGATATAATGGATGTATCTTGGCGGATAGTGTCGGATTGGGCAAGACCTTCACGGCATTGAGCGTGATAAAGTATTATGAGAATCGCAATAAGTCAGTGCTCGTACTCTGTCCTAGAAGCTGTACGACAACTGGGCGACGTACAGAAGTAATTATGTGAACAACCCCTGGCTGGCGATCGCTTACGCTATGATGTACTTTTCCATACCGACTTAGGACGCAGGAATGGCGACAGCAACAGGGATAGATTTAGAAAAGATCAATTGGAGCAATTACGACCTTGTGGTGATAGACGAGAGTCACTAACTTCCGTAATGGGGTAAGGGTGACAACTGACGACAACGACGAGAACCCACGCGAAAATCGTTATCTCCGACTATTGAATGAGGTCATCCGAAAAGGTGTGAAGACCAAAGGTGCTGATGCTCTCAGCCACTCCTGTAAACAATCGTTTCAACGACCTCAAAAACCAGTTGCAGTTAGCTTACGAGGGTGAGACCGAGCGTTTTGATAAACTTCTTAACACCAGTGCCTCCGTTGACGATATCTTCCGACAAGCACAGTCGGTTTATAACCGATGGGCAAAGCTGCCAGAGGAGGAGCGCACCACCGAACGTCTGCTGTCTGAGTTGAACTTGACTTCTTTGAAGTGCTCGACAGTGTGACCATTGCCCGCTCGCGTCGGCATATCCAGCAGTATTACGATACCACCGATATTGGCTCATTCCCAAAACGGTTGCCCGTGAAGTCGCAACGGCCTCACCTTACTGATCTCGAGGGTGCCATATCCTATAATGAAATCTTTGAGCAAATCAACCACCTGAACCTCGCAATCTATACGCCGTCTGACTTTATCTTGAAGAGTAAGTTAGAGAATTATCAAATGGTCAATGATGAGGGGTATGGCAAGCGGACTTACTATGTCGGGGCGTGAGCGAGGCTTACGACGACTGATGACCTTCAACCTTCTGAAACGCTTGGAGAGTTCCGTACATTCCTTCCGCCTTACCTTGGGACGCATTCAAGAGGTTATTAGGGATACACTTGACAAGATAGAAGCGGTAAAAAGCGGCGAGGCGGTCGTGGTTGATGACTACCTCTCTTCTGACACTTTCGACCTCGATGACGCTGGTAGCGAGCTTTTTATTGTGGCGGTAAGACCACTATCAGGCTGGACGATATGGACTATCTGACGTGGCAACGCTATCTTGACGCCGACTTAGAGACGCTCAGTCTGCTCACCTTAATGCTGAAGGACATCACACCAGAACACGACGCTAAGTTGCTCCAGTTGATGGCAGACCTGCGCAATAAATGGGCGAATCCTATCAACGAAGGCAATAAGAAGGTGATTATCTTTACGGCTTTCTCTGATACGGCAGAGTATCTTTATGATACGCTTGCTGAGGCTATCAAGACAAAACACGGATTGAACACCGTGCTGATTACGGGTTCGGTAGATGCGCGCAGTACGTTGAAACTAAAAGGGTAGCAAAGGATTGTCATTCAATCAGGCACTCACCCTCTTCTCTCCACGCTCGAAAGACAAAGAAACCCCTCTATCCTAATATCCATGAGGGCATTGACGTGCTGATTGCTACCGACTGTATCTCTGAAGGACAAAACCTGCAGGACTGTGACTATCTCATCAACTATGATATTCATTGGAACCCAGTGCGTATTATTCAGCGTTTCGGACGTATCGACCGTATCGGCTCAAAGAATGCGCATATTCAGTTGGTGAACTATTGGCCAGACATGACGCTCGATGATTATATCAATCTTAAAGCACGTGTGGAAAACCGTATGAAAGTGTCGGTTATGACTTCCACAGGCGATGACAACCTACTCTCAAATGAGGAGAAAGGCGACCTCGAATACCGACGTAATCAGCTGAAACGCCTGCAAGAGGAGGTTGTTGACTTGGAAGAGATGAACAGCGGTATCTCTATTATGGACTTAGGACTCAACGAGTTCCGCCTCGACTTGATAGCCTATACGAAGGAACATCCTAATATGGACCTAACGCCTTTTGGCATGAGTGCGGTCGTTGCTGCTACAGAACTCGTGCCAGCGGGGGTAATATTTATCTTGAAGAATCGTAACAATGGGGTCAATATAGATCGTACCAATCAGTTGCATCCGTTCTATATGGTTTATCTCTCTGATGAAGGGGAAGTGCGCTGCAACCACCTCTCACCCAAGCGATTGCTCGATACGATGCGCCTGGCATGCAAGGGAAAGGATACGCCCGATCTCAAACTCTGCCGACAGTTCAATAAGGAGACAAAAGACGGATACCGAATGGATACCTACAGCCATCTCCTGCAAAAGGCAGTGGAGAGCATCATCACCGTGAAGGACGAGTCGGATATTGACAGCCTGTTCTCTGAAGGAGATACCACAGCCTTAGAGAACAAGGTGAAGGGGCTTGACGACTTCGAACTGATTGCCTTCCTTGTGATAAAATAAGCGAGCAACAATGAATACAGATAATCCGCTTTATTTCCCTGCTTCGACCCTCGTTGCGAAGAATGTGCCAAAGACTGCTTTCTATAAGCGGGCAAAGGCACAACGAACGACTGCCTTGCGCACATTCCTGACTGAGGCTTTCGCACACATTCTGTGGCTCTATAAGCTGCATCCCTCAACGCTCAATATTGCCGATGCTACCAGCAGGTACACGAGATAGACGTGTTCTACTGTAAGATGAGAACAACGAAGATTGACGAAAAACTGCTCGGCGAACTCGATATGCTCTTACCCCGACATACGCTCTATATCATGGATCGTGACGGAAGCACGGACCTCGTGATGTTCCCCAAAACAATCAACGCTCAGGGACACATCGCACAGAATGGGAAGATGGAAGCATGGACGAATGTTGATCTGTCTGCCACGCCGCTTACGATTACAGGGCACGACATGGATATGCTCTATGGCGACTTCTTAGGCAAGCTGTCCCACTTAAATACCCGGACGGAAGCTGAATATGCTATAGCTGCCGAGCAAAGGCAACAGCAAGAACTGCTGAAAAAGCAATATGCTGCCCTACAAAAAGAAAATAAAAAACGAAAAGCAGTTCAGCCGACAGCTGGAAATGAACAGAGAACTAAAAGCGTTGAAGGACAAAATGGCACTATAACGCATCGTATGGCTTTTGTATTGATATTCCATTGGTTTGGTGCGGGTGCTTAGCACCAATGGTGCAGGGTGCTTAGCACGGATGGTGCGGATGGTATGCACCACATGTGCGGATGCTTAGCATCATTGTCGTGTAGGACAGGGTAGGAATTTACGAACGAAAAGTCAAGGAGTAAAAAGTCAAGGAGTAAAAAGTCAAGGAGTAAAAAGTCAAGGAGTAAAAAGTCAAGGAGTAAAAAAGTCAAGGAGTAGATGAAAAGTCAAGGAGTAAAAAGTTAAGGAGTGCATAGCAACAAAAGAAGATAAACTATGGACAAATCAGATATACTAGATTACTTGAAGGTGGGAGAACGTATCACCTTTGAATGTAAAAAAGCAGAGAATGCTATTCCCAAATCAGTTTGGGAAACTTATTCCTCGTTTGCCAATACTATTGGTGGAACCATTATTTTGGGTATCAAAGAGAATACAAATGAAGGCGATGTCGAAAAGCGGTTTGAGATTACTGGCGTTGCTGATGCTCGCAAAATAAAAAAAGAATTCTTTGACACCATCAATAGCAATAAGGTTAATCGCAATATTCTCACCGACGGGGACGTTGAGGAAGTCGTATTTGATAATAAGACACTGCTTTGTATTCATGTACCCCAAGCAGATTATCGACAGCGTCCAATATATATCAATGGAAATATGTTAAGTGGTTCGTTTAAGCGAAACTACGAAGGTGATTACCATTGTAATGAAGACGAAGTGAAAGCGATGATACGCGATGCTAATGATAGTGGCAATGATGGGGTGCTGATAGAAAATTACGGCATGGAGGATATAGACAAACCTACCCTTGCCGCTTATCGCAACCGGTTTTAGTTCGCTCAATCCTGACCATGTGTGGAATGAATATGACGATAAAACATTTCTACTTAATATGGGTGGATTTACCAAAGACAGAAATACACAACGAGAGGGACTTACGTTAGCAGGGACTTCTGATGTTTGGCAAGGGACTAGCTATCCGTGAACGGTTCGACAATATACGCATGGATTATCTCGACTTGACCAATCTTGCCCTGAAAGTCGGTGGAGCGATCGCCTTACTTATGATGGGCGTTGGGAAAACAACCTTTATAATTTCTTTACACGTGTGTTGTCTAAATTGGTGAATGATATCAAGCGTCCTTTCAGTCTAACCAATATTGTGAGAGGATGACTCTCCTGTGCATAAACTGATTCGTGAGGCGCTGACCAATATGGTTATTCATGCTGATTATATGATGACAGGAGTACTGAAGGTGGAAAGGTGCAATGACAAACTTGTATTCTCCAATCCAGGTTCTCTAAAAATTACCTATATTCGATATTTACAACGGAGGGCACTCTGAAGCGCGTAATCCTAAGATGCAAACCATGCTACGCATGATAGGTATGGGCGATAATATAGGTTCTGGATTCCCTACCATGCTGGATGCTTGTAAAAAGAGAATTGGCGTAAACCGATACTTTAATGAGCGTACCGAGCTACGATTGATAGAACTAACAATATCAATGGTCTCGTTAATCTCTCCTGAAACAGATAAAAGTTTGTTGGAAATTTATGGTAACAACTATCGGAAAAATCACCAAGGAGGAACAGTATGTTCTTGCCACGGCTCTGACCGAAGGATGTGTGGCAAATTATACCATTCAACTCCAACTTGATAAAAAAATCCCTTGGAGGCTGGTAAGCTCTTTTACGCTATGGTGGATAAGAAACTGCTTGTTTCTACGAATAAAGGTCGATGGACAACCTACTCGGTGAATAGAGACTACAAGACAAATATGAACGAAAAGTCAAGGAGTAAAAAGTCAAGGAGTGACGAAAAAGTCAAGGAGTAAAAGTCAAGGAGTAGATGAAAAGTCAAGGGAGTAAAAAGTCAAGGAGTAGATGAAAAGTCAAGGAGTAAAAAGTCAAGGAGTGACGAAAAAGTCAAGGAGTAAAAGTCAAGGAGTAAGTGAGCTGGATCAAGGTGAATGGCGAGGAGAAAAAGGAGAATTGTTATATGAAACGGCATGGAGTAAAACACCGAAGAGAGGGTCTTGGAGCGTTTACTGAAATATTGTCAAAAAGCCTCGTACGCTAACAGAAATAGCTATTCAATTGGGCTTTGCCGATAAATATAGGATGAAAAAGTATATATTGACCCACTGTTAGATAAAGGAATATCTATGACAGAGGCAAAGAATGCACCAAATCAAAAATATGTGACCATAGCAACAAAAGAATATAAACATTAGAGGAAACAAAAAACAATATAGAATGAAACCAATCAGACTGGAAACAACATCGGTAGATGGCACGAAAATTAATTTAGAGGCTCTCTACCAGATAGCACCTTCGTGCTTCACCGAAAAGAAGGACGAAAAGACGGGAGAGATAAAGCGCGTGGTCAATTTTGAGACTCTGCGCCAGCTCCTTGGCGGCGATGCCGTGGATGAGGACGAGGAGATGTATCAGTTTACGTGGCCGGGCAAACGGGCGGCACGCTATGAGGCGGCAGAACCTATCGACGACACGCTGCGCCCTGTCCCTGCAGACTCTGTAGATTGGGACACCACCGAGAACCTCTATATCGAGGGCGACAACCTGCGTGTGCTGAAACTCCTGCAGCGTGGCTATATGGGAAAGGTGAAGATGATTTATATTGACCCACCTTACAATACGGGCAACGACTTTGTCTATCATGACGACTTCGCACACTCTGCCGAAGAAGAAGACCTCGCTGCTGGCAACATAGATGAGGAAGGCAATCGCTACCGCCGCAACCTCGACTCCAACGGTAGTTTCCACTCTGATTGGTGCTCAATGATGTATAGCCGCCTGCTTGTAGCACACTCCCTGCTGAAAGAGGATGGCGTGATATTTATTTCGATTGATGATAACGAGGTGCATAACCTGCGCAAGATTTGCGATGAGGTGTTTGGGGAAAGGAACTTTGTAGCAAATATCATATGGCAATCACGCACCTCTATCTCTAATGATGATGAAATCTCGACAAATCACAATCATACTCTAATCTATTCAAAGGCAAGAACCTCCTTGTGTTTGGTGGAGATGAAATAGATAGCGATGAATATGTCAATCCAGACAATGACCCACGAGGTCCTTGGAAACTTGTTCCGATTGATGCAAATCATATAGGAGGAAATACTATTTATCCTATTCGTAATCCAAAAACAGGAGTAGACTATTATCCTCCAAATGGTCGTATTTGGTGCTACAACAAAGATACAATGGATAAATTGATGAAGGATGGTCGTATAAAGTTTGGACTTACTGATGAGTCTTCACCTAAACGCAAATTGTATTATCATGAACGCTTAGAAAAAGGAGATAGTAAAACACCAAGTTCTATGTTACTTGATGCAGGGAGTACAAAGACTGGAACTACGGAAATTATGCAGATATTTGATGGGAAGAAATTCTTCGATTATCCAAAACCTTGTTTGTTATTACAACGCTTAATAAGGTATGGTTTAGGACACAAAAGTGACTCCCTCATCCTCGACTTCTTCTCTGGCTCAGCCACTACCGCCCACGCTGTAATGCAGTTGAACGCTGAAGATGGTGGTAAGCGTAAATACATCTGTGTGCAGCTGCCCGAGGAGACGCCCGAGGGGAGCGAGGCACGCAAGGCTGGTTATGCCACTATCCCCGAGATAGCCAAGGAGCGCATCCGTCGTGCTGGCAAGAAGATTAAGGAAGAATCTCCGCTGACCACTCAAGACTTAGATACGGGTTTCCGTGTCTTCCGCATCGACAGCGGCAACTATAAGGACGTTACGATGCAGCCTAACGAATACGACCAGCAGATACTCGACCTCTTTGTTGACAATATCAAAAGCCGACCGCACCGACCTCGACCTCCTCTTTGGGGCTATGCTTGCGTGGGGCGTACAGCTCTCGCTGCCTATGACGACGGAAGAAGTTGACGGCTGTAAAATCTACGCTGTGGATGGCAACGGACTCGTGGCTTGCTTTGCAGAAAACATCAGCGAGAACGTGGTGCAGGCTATGGCTGCCAAGCAACCGCTGCGTGTGCTCTTCCGTGACAGCTGCTTCGATGAGGACAAGACGAAAATCAATATCTTTGAACGCTGCAAGCAACAACTTGACTGGGACGAGAAGGAGGCGATACAGAATATCAGGGTCGTTTAGACGATAGGGCTTAGACTATGGACGAGAAAAACAAAATCATCATCTATACTGACGACAGCGGACTGACGAAGATAGACGTAAAACTCGAAGACGAAACTTTGTGGCTTACACAGGCACAGATGTGCGCACTCTATCAGACCAGTAAGTCGAATGTAAGTGAGCATATCAAACATATCTTCGATGAAGGAGAGTTGCAGGAGAGTTCAGTTGTTCGGAAATTCCGAACAACTGCCGCAGATGGTAAGTCATACCTGACCACCTATTACAACCTCGATATGATTATAGCCCTTGGCTATCGTGTACGCAGCATCATTGCGACACGTTTTCCGTCAGTGGTACTATCCGATTGAAGGAATACATCACGAAGGCTTTACACTCGACGACGACCGTCTGAAGCAGTTGGGCGGTGGTGGCTATTGGAAAGAATTGCTGGAGCGTATTCGTGACATTCGTTCCACGGAGAAGGTGTTGTATCGGCGGGTGTTGGAAATCTATGCCACCAGTATCGACTATGACCCACGTGCATCTGTATCGCGAAGTTCTTTCAAAAGGTGCAGAACAAGATACATTATGCCATCCATGGACATACGGCTGCAGAACTCATTGTAGCACGTGCAGATGCTGAAAAAGATTTTTATGGGATTGCTGACGTTCAAGGGTAATCAGCCAACGCTATTGGAAGCACGCACGGCTAAGAACTATCTCAACGAGAAAGAACTCCGTGCGATGGGGCAGTTGGTTTCCGGATACTTGGACTTCGCTGAGCGTCAGGCTGAGCGTGAACAGGCAATGACCATGAACGATTGGGCAAAACTATCTGGACCGAATACTTACCATGACGGGCGAGCAACTGCTACAAGATGGTGGAAGTGTGTCGCACGATGACGCCATGGAGCACGCCACAACCGAATATCGTAAATACAAGCAACGCACCATCAGCGATGCCGAGCATGATTATCTCAATGCGATCAAACGCTTGGGGAACATCAACAAAAAGGAAAGTGAGCATGAAGATTAGATATAAACATCAAGGGTTTTCAGGCTGAGGCTGCCCGCAACGTGGTACGTGCCTTTGGGGGACAGCCTTTTATGACAGTGCCAACTTCATTATGGATTGGGGCACGCAAAAGCAATTATTCGATGCGGGCTTTGGGCAATGCGCCGCTTAAACTCTCCGCAGCGATATCAAGGCTAACGTGCGTGCTATTCAGATGGAGCAAGGACTGAAGCCTGTTGATCACCTGCAGGGCGAGGGCGTAAACCTCACCATCGAGATGGAGACGGGTACGGGTAAGACTTATACCTATATCAAGACAATGTTCGAACTGAACAAACACTACGGCTGGAGCAAGTTTATCATTGTCGTGCCGAGTGTGGCGATTCGTGAGGGCGTATATAAGAGCTTTGAGACGATGCAGGACCATTTTGCCAATGAATATGGCAAACGCATGCAGTACTTCGTTTACAACTCAAAGCAACTGACGAAGATAGACAGCTTACAGTGACAACAACCTGCACGCCATGATTATCAACACGCAGGCTTTCAACGCCTCACTCAATGAGGACAAGGCGGGTTCGAACAAGGATGCCCGCATCATCTTCTCAAAAGCGTGATGAGTTTGGTAGTCGGCGTCCGATAGACATCTGGCACAGACCCATCCTGTCGTGATTGTCGATGAGCCACAGAGCGTGCTGGCGCGAATGTCAACAATGCAACGCGAAGAGGTATCAAACTTTTCAATCCGCTTGCCTTGTTGCACTATTCAGCTACACACCGTGAGGTGTTGAACATGGTGTATCGCTTGGATGCCATCGATGCCTAGTAACAAGAAGTTGGTGAAGAAGATTGAGGTAAGGGCATACGCCAGGTGGGAAGTACGGCTACCAATAGCTTTCTCTATCTTGACGAGGTTGTGGTGAGCAGGGCAAGAACTCACAAGCACGTATCACCTTCGAAAGCGTAGGCAATACGGGAGCAATGTGCGTCGATAACCCGACTCGTCGGTGAGGGATTCGACCCTATATGCGCAGAGCGGACAGATGGCAGAGTATCGTGACAATTACGTGGTGGAGCGTATCGACGGACGGGCAGGCAGCCTGAAACTCCTCAACGGCGTGACACTCTATGAGGAGATTCGCAAGGTGAGATTGCGGAAGACACGATGCGCAGGATACAGATACGCGAGACCATCAAGACACATCTTGAGCGTGAACGCCAGCTGTTCTCCAAAGGGATTAAGGTGTTGAGCTTGTTCTTTATCGACCATGTCGAGAACTATCGTACATACGACCAGCACAATGATGGCAAAGGTAAGTTTGCCGAAATGTTCGAGGAAGAATATCATCGTATGGTGCAAGAGCTAATGCCTACCTTTGGCGATGAGGCTTATGCACGCTATCTGTCACGCTTCACGGCAGAACAGGTACACAATGGTTATTTCTCTCAGGACAAGAAGGGCAAGTTTGTTGACTCAAAAGTGAAACGTGGCGAGAGTGGTAGTAGCGATGAGAGTGCCTACGACCTGATAATGAAGGATAAGGAACGACTGTTGAGCTTTGACGAGCCTACACGTTTCATCTTCTCTCACTCGGCGCTGCGTGAAGGATGGGACAACCCGAATGTCTTTCAGATCTGTACGTTGAAGAATACCGCAAATGAGATTGGTAAGCGTCAGGAGGTGGGACGTGGTATGCGTCTCTGTGTGAATAAGTATGGCGAACGCCAAGACGCTGACATTCTCGGTGATTCGGTGTTTGACACCAATATATTAACTGTGATTGCCAGTGAGAGTTATGAGAACTTCTCTAAGCAGCTGCAACACGAAATAGCTGAAGTGGTCAGCGACCGCCCAGTGGTGATCACTGCAAACCTCTTTGTGGATAATGTCTATGAGACAGCCGAGGGAGGAAAGATAAAGATGACGGTTGATGACGGTAGGAAAAATCTATCATCAACTCATCAAGCGCGATTATGTTGACGATGATGGTAAGCTGACCGACACCTATTTCGAAGCAAAAGCGACTGACACAGTCAACTTTGGTGAACAATTCGAACCTGTTAAAGCTGGAATCATTCAGACCTTAGACAGCGTCTTCAATCCTCAAACCATCAGGATAGATGATGGACGCAAACCGAAGGAGGCAAACTTCCAAGAAGAAATCTTCAAGAAGAAACAATTTCAGGAGTTGTGGAAACGTATCAATGTGAAGACCTACTATAAGGTTGATTTTTGAGCGTGCGGAGCTTATCCAAAAAGGCGGCAACGGCAATAGATAAAAACCTGAGTGTGACAGAGATTCGTCTTGTCGTGGAATCGGGAGGAAATGGATGAGATACGGGATAAGGAAACACTGGAGGCTGGTATGGCGATGGCACGAGAGAAGGTTGACACCTTCCACGTGCGTGAGACGGTAGGCTCAGGTGTGGCTTACGATTTAGTGGGTAGGCTGGTGGCTGACACCGGACTTACGCGTAAGACTATCGTGGCGATCCTGAAAGGTATTAAGCACGCCACCTTCCTTCAGTTTAAGCAGAATCCAGAGGAGTTCATCCGTAAGGTTGGTAACATCATCAACGACGAGAAGGCGATGGCAGTGGTACAGAAAATCTGTTATGAGCGTACCAATAATACATACGCTGTGGATATCTTTACCGAGAACACCGTGCGCGGAAAGATTGGTGTCAACGCCATAGAAAGTACTAAATCGTTGTACGACCTTGTGGTGGTTGATAGTGAGGGCGTAGAGAAGCACTTTTGCAGAATCATTAGAAGAGGAGACGGACGTGGCTGTATATACCAAGCTGCCGCGTGGTTTCTTTATCAATACGCCAATGGGACATTATAACCCAGACTGGGCGATTGCGTTCAACGAGGGTACGGTAAAGCATATCTACTTCATTGCTGAGACGAAAGGTAACGAGTGGCAACGCTGCAACCTGTGGTGCTGAAGATGCTAAACTTGAATGTGCCGCCCGTCACTTTGAGGCTATTAGCACCAATGGCAATGTGGTCTATGGTGTGGTGAAGGATTATAAAACGTTGTATGATAAGGTGATGAAGTGACAAAAACAAAGCCGACAGCTTTATTTGCTTGATATAAAAATAGGTGTATATGTCATTAAAAAGCATCTGTTCTTATGTCATTCTGGCTTTCAGTTTTTAGTTGATGGGTAAACTAATTATTCGTGTTTTTAGCTTACCCATGATAATCAGTTTGTTCCCCTGCACGAGGGTGTGTCAAAACTCAATTTTTAGAGACTTCAACTTTTTAAGTTGTAACAAAGTTATTCTGATTACTATAGAAAATAAGCCATGTTACCTTGAATATAGAGGGTAAATATGGCTTTATTATGGTTCTTCCGAAATATGGAGTGATAGGCACACGGAGTCACGGAGTGGACGGAGGTAAACGCAATGTCACGGAGGTGCCGACGGCACAAAGAGCTACGGAGGTGTAGCGTAGTATTGCTGATAAGCTTTGGTGATTTGAAAATATGTTTACATTATCTCTAATGTTTTTGCCCTGAAAAAGCACATAAATGACGGTTTTTCGGAAGTGTTGTAACCCTCAGATTATCAGTATCTTGCTAAGCTGTATTTTAAAAGGGCGTTAGCAAGGCTTCAAAAGGGCGTTAACAAGACCTCAAAAAGGGCATCTTTTACAAGCCAATTAGGCATCTTCTCGAAGGCAAAAGAGCATGTGTTGTTTTGAGATGTTCGAAAAGAGTTTACAAATCTGTCTTCCAGTCCACTCGTCCACTAACTTGTGTTCTTCTGTTACCTTGTCTTTTATTACAAGCAACTTGTCCACTTGTCTCAACTTGTCCACTCGTCCACTAACTTGTTTTCTTTTGTTACCTTGTCTTTTATTACAAGCAACTTGTCCACTTGTCAAACTTGTCCACTTGTCCACTTGAAATAATCTAGTACCGACACATACATTACTACCTATATCATCCTTGCAATCGGCTTTTGTCTGTTGTACCTTTGCATCGTCATCAGAAATGAAGGGATGACGAACAGAGGTTTTATAACGTACCTATAATAATTAATGTGTATGATAAACGATAATCATTCTACTGAGATAGACTTTGAGGAGCGACTCTCTCCTCATTTCACAGTCGGCGAGATGATGCGCTCGGGGACGGCGGTGAACATGGTGTTAACAATGTGCCTGAGGAGAATCCAGCGCCTGGAGAGGCTTCGAGAGGAGGTGATAGAGAACCTTCGGGAACTTTGTAGATGTGTCTTAGAACCGCTTAGAAGGTGTGTGGGACGTGTGATAGTTGTGGGAGGTTATCGCTGCGAGGCTGTGAACAGGGCTGTTATGGGGGCTGAACACTCGCAACATTTGCGCGGTGAGGCGGTTGATATTCATGTCACAGGGACTTGAAATGTGTCGGAAATATGCGGCTGTTCTCTCCAAAACCGACTTTGATCAGATGATTCTTGAACCTCAAGACGCGGTCATGAAACGATGGATCCACATCAGTTATAAGCGTAATGGGAAGAATAGACATCAGATTTTAGGAGCAAAATAGGGTAGGGAAGCAGGTGAGATTTTTCACTTTTTGTCGCCATAAGTCCGAAAGATGCACCTTAAGTCATTGAAAAATAGCAATTTTAATTATTTACGTGAATATCTTTCATATTTTTAATCTTTTATGTTTATGATGAAGTATGTTTTTACGTTTTTGTGTTTTCCAACTTTTACCTTTATATTTTTTTATACGTTTTTGCGTTATTGTGTTTTTAGTTATTTGCTTGTTTATCTTTTTATCTTTTAGTCTTTTTTATCTGTTTACTTTTTATTTTGTTTGTTTATTTATTTTTACACTTTTTGTCGCAATATGTATTTTAGGTTGTCCTCCCTCCTTCTTTCTTTTTGGGGAGGGGGTGACCAACGGACGGCGGCGAGGTAGGAGGAGGCTTATTTTAAGCGCATTCGGATTAGCAAGACTTTAGATTCTCAATAATTTCTTTGTTTCACTTTTAAATTTTTCAAGTTATGTCAATCAAGTTTCGTATGTATCAAGACAATCGTAAGAACAGCAAGCGCAAGGGTTTTTGGTATGCCCGTGCGGTATGTCCAGATGTTGTTGGTGTTAAGGATCTCGCACAGCGTGTCAGTGAGCGTTGTACTGTTACTGAGCCAGACATCTTGGCGGTGATCAGTGCGTTGGTGTTCGAGATGAATCAGGTTCTCGAGGATGGTAACCGTGTGAAGCTCGACGGATTGAGAACTTTCCGTGTAGGTATTCACTCACTGGGTGTAGAGAAGGCACAAGACTTCAATGCACAACGTGACATCTATGGTGCGCATGTTCTCTTTGCGCCAACGGTGACCATTGATGCTATGCACCGTCGTGTGAAGAACCTTCTCAGCGGTTTGCGTGTTCAGGAGGCTGTGCAGTATGATGCGCCTAAGGCTGCTGCCAAGTCAAAGGAGAAGTCAAAGAAGAACGCTGAGCCTTCAGCCGGTTCAGAGACTGCTGAGCACACACCATCAGGCGAGGGTCACGCATAGTCGTTGAGCATGAGGTGTGAGGGTAGGGGAGTGACAGTCGCAGCCCCTGCCCTCCGTTAACTAAGTATTCACTTTTAATGGTTTGAAATCGTATGAATAAAACTCTTTGGAAGAATATCTTGCATATTCTCGTTACTGTACTTACGGCATTGGCAACCAGTCTGGGTGTCAGCTCTTGTATGTAAAACGCTAACAGAACACTCCCGTCTAGGCTTTAGACGGTCATTAGAGTCGCTTTAGTTAGACTTATTTAGGAATTTCAGACGCTCTGAAACACAGCTGCTTATGCTGCTTATGACTGACGGATAAGTAGGTTTCGTCCGACTTCGAGGGAGGTTTTCCTTGACAGTAAGGTAGGTTCTGTGCGACAAAAAGGGAGTCTTTTTCTTGAATGTCCGACAGATTGGGAGGAGTGGTGAGACAGATAAGGAAGTTGCTGGCTTTATCTTTCTCTTTTTCTTTACAAATATCGCGTATTTGTTTTGTTTTTCTTTCTTTATCATTGTTACTAATTTGTATCCCGTTCTTTTTGGTTGATTTACTACTATTGTAGATTTTTGTAAATCAGTTGGTTGTGAACGTGGGCGACAAATTAGTAACTTTCTTCTGTTGTAATGATTCGCTTATGTACGACAAATAAGTAGATTGCTGAAATAATTAAACTTTTACACTTTTTGTCGCCGAATTATATAAATATATATTCTTTTGTTTATCCAAAAGAAACAGAAATTCATCTGAATGTTTTGCAGTTGATGGGGTGACAAGTTGACAAGTTGACGGGTTGACAAGTGAACAAGTTGCTTGTAGCGCCTTTAGCAAACTGAGTATATCATAATTATGATTTATGAATTAATGAGGATTGTAAATTATGAATTAACTTTTGCAGATAAACTCTTAATTAACATTAAATCTTGATAGACTTAGGCAATAAAGCGGACAGATGTATTCTTAAATTTGTTATCTTTGTGGCAAACATAAAAAGCATAGTCTATGATAAAAATATATTTACTCCTTTACTTTTCACATTACTGCTGTCTGTAGGCTTCGCTGCTCCGGTGCAGGCGCGTGCGGCAATTGATTTGATAGACTTTGATACACAGACGATATCAATTTCAGTTGTGGGTAACGTGTTGCATGTTGTTAGGGGCTGAGGATGAGCAGTTAGCTGTCTATATGTGACAGGCGTACGCGTGATGAGCGTGAAGTTGACGGCAGCGATAAGCACTATACGCTCAACTTCCCGAAGGGATGCTATATCGTTAAGGTGGGCAATGTAGTCCGCAAGGTATCTATCCGTTAAGACGCCGTTTTGGCGCTTGACCATCTAAGCCTTTTCCAGAAGAGTAGTGACTCCCCTCGATGAAGCTGAAGTGATTCGCCAGTTGGCGAGTCCAGAAGGAAGACAGAAGGTTTTCCCACGATAGTTGACCAATACAGCCAGGCGTTGTATTGGAAAATTCGTAGTATAGTCCTTACTCATGACGATGCCGATGATGTGTTGCAAAACACGTTTCTCAAGGACGGAAGAATTTTCCGACCTTTCAAGGAAAAGCAAAGCTCTCCACATGGCTCTATCGTATAGCTATCAACGAGGCACTCGACTCTTCGTCATCGAAAAGACAGCGACATTGTCCAGTGCTGATGCCGACCTCACGGTGGCAAATCGGTTGATGGCGGACGACTACTTCGATGGTGACAAGAGTCAGGCGTTGTTGCAGGAAGCCATCGCAACCTTGCCTGATGTGCAGCGTACGGTGTTCACACTTCGTTATTATGACGAGATGAAATACCCGAGATGAGCGATATATTGTGGGTACAAGCTGAGGGCTCGCTGAAAGCTTCTTATCACATTGCTGTGCAGAAGATTACTGACTACGTGAAGCGGAATGAATAATATTTTACCTTGATAATTAAAACCATTCTACCTTTCTGCAATCTAAGTTATATCAAAGAAAGAACTTTTATGGAATCAACGAATCATTTACAAAAGGAATATGGTACGCAGCGCCCTTTCACAGTTCCGGAGAATTACTTCTGAATTGTCTTCCCGTGTGATGGATCAGATACCAACAGAGGAGCAGAAAGGAAAGGTTGTAACGTTGAAGTCGCATCACGCTACGATGCGTTATCTGCGTCCGTTAGTGGCAGCAGCGATGACCATTGGAATTGTGTTGATAGGCTTCCTAACCTTTCATGACTTTGATGCTTCGAAGGGTAGCGAGACTGCTGTACACAATGGTATGGCTGGACAAACAAAGTATCAGGCAGCTTCGTCAGGTGATGATTTCGATCGTACAGCCGACTATTTTATGATAGATGAGGGAGATATGTATGCTTCTTTGGCAAGCGAATAATAATAATGATGGTGAAGGAATGAAATACAAAAGATTACTCTGATTGCTCTGTATTTTCTTTAGTGCGACATTGATGCACGCACAGGGAAGGTTGACTTTAGATAGGTTAAAGGCAGAGACGCATCGTTTTATAACGCAAGAGGCTGGTTTGACTACACAGAGGCAGCACGACTTTTTCCTATCTTTGATGAGATGAGGACCAAGCAGCGTGGTTATTTCGATGAGACTGCGTGCCATTCATAGTGCGCGACCATCGTCAGAACGTGAGGCACTCGAGATGATTGAACGGGCTGATACCACGAGATACAATTAAAACAAATAGAACAGCGTTATCATAAGGAGATGCTAAAAGGTGATTCCTGCCACAAAGCTGATGCGCGTGTAGAGGCTGAACGCCGCTTCCACCGCCAGATGTTTTAGGAAAATGGCGGGGAGGAGATAAAGCCTCACCCCCAACACAAAGCCTCACCCCAGCCCCTCTCCGAAGGAGGGAGAGGACTAGGAAACTAGTTTGTGGGGACTCCAGAAAGGGGTTCTCTCACTGAGAGAGGACGGAATCACACATAAAAGTTCCGAGACTGATAGGGGTATCGCTCATGAAAAGCTTTTCTTAATTGATAGGGGTTTTCACCGCATAAAACTTTCCGAACTGATATGGGTATCACGCATTTCCCTCCCTCCCTGGGGGAGGTGAGAGGTACTCTTATTCGCATATAACTAAATTAAAATAATGAGACATTTTCATTCTCTATATGAGATTATTGATTGCCAGTGCTTTTTCATTGGAGCGGGTAACGCCCATATGGACAAGTCCAGCTAAGAAACGAGAGATTCTGCAGTGCGTGGATTCAGTGTGTGAACGGACAGTTCAAGGAATCGGGACACAAGAGATGCAGCGCACGCTACGTTATCAGTTGGACGAACTGCAGAAGGATGGTGTGAATGCGATCATCTTTCAGGTGCGTGCCGAGTGTGATGCGCTCTATCCAAGTAAGTAGCGAACCGTGGAGCAAGTTTCTCACGGGTCGGCAGGGAACACCACCCTCACCTTATTGGGACCCATTGCAGTGGATGATTACCGAGTGTCAGCAACCGTGGTATGGAACTCCATGCGTGGATTAATCCTTATCGTGCTAAGACAAAGAACACCACGCAGTTGGCAACAAACCATATTGCGATAACTAATCCTTCGCGTGTCTTCTCATACGATGGACTTTACATCCTCAACCCTGCTCTGCCAGAAGAATCGTAATTATATCTGTGCGGTTGTGGATGATATCATCAGCCGTTATGATGTTGATGGCTTGACATTGACGATTATTTCTATCCTTATCCAGCACCGGGACAGACCATTCCTGACCAGGCTTACTTCCAACGTGACAGACGAGATTTACCAATATCAACGATTGGAGACGTAACAACGTAGATCTCTTTGATCAAGCAACTGGGTGAGACCATCCGTCGTCGTAAGCCATGGGTAAAGTTTGGTGTGTGCACCTTTCGGCACTATCGCAATCAAAAAGAGCGACCCACGCAATGGTAGCCAGACAAATGGTTTGCAGAACTATGACGACCTTTATGCGGACGTATTGAAGTGGCAGTGAACAATGGTTGATAGACTATTGTGTGCCACAGATTTATTGGGAGATAGGCAACCGTGCAGTACTGATTATAAAGGATCTCATCGGATGGTGGAATCGTTATGCAGGTAATCGTCCGCTTTATATTGGTGAGGATGTGCTTCGTGCGGTGAGATATGCTGATTTGAAGAACCCTAACTCCCATCAGCTACCAGCGAAAACGACTGCTAGCTACTGATCAGGCATCGAATGTAGAGAGGAACCGTCGTGGTGTGCTAAGTCGGTTGTTGACAATCCTGGCAACTAGTGGTACACTCCTTCGCACCCATTATTGGCGTTATCCTGCTTTTTGCAGCCTTTGATGCCATTTATGATGATGAGGGCTCCATCAAAGCCTAAGAAGGTGAAGGCAAGACAGGAGAGTAGATGGCTACTATTATCTGACATGGAAGGCACCAAAGGGAGAAGGTTGGCAGGATGCTCCTTATCGTTATGTCGTTTATCGCTTCTTTGCTGATGAGCCAATCAATCTCAACGATCCTTCAAAGATTGTGGGAATGCCATACGGTAATAAGCTCCGCCTTAATTATAAGGATGGGCAAACAAAATACGTCTATGTCGTTACAGCGCTCGACCGCATGAGTAACGAGTCATGGGAAAAAGAAAAAAGTGAAGCTTTAGGCTTCACTTTTTTTATTGGGGGTTATTAGCCTAATAGGGCTTATTAGCCTGATTGTTATTGGACTTATTAGCCCAATTGTTATTAGGCTTATTAGCCTTATTAGCCCAATAAGGCTAATACTCCTTCTCCCTTAACAGCCCCCGATAAAACACCTCATACTGGTGAGCAACCTTGATATACTCATGATGCTTGCGTACATATTCATAACTCTCGCGGCGCAGTTGTGGGATGAGATCAAGGTTGATTGACAAGGCGAGTAAGCTCTTTAACACAGCTCTCGTAAGTAGGGAGGACGTTGATGATAGGGTGGAGGGACGTCTCGTGGATGATTTCAGTAGTTCTCTGGCTCACCACCACCGATGCAGATAATACCATGTGCCATCGCTTCAAGTGGATTCATTGAGGGGCGTATAACTGTAAAGCTGGTCCATGATAGCGTCAGAGCCAAGCATCCTTCGCACGTATTCGGCAAAAGGTAAGCCGCAGACAACGGTGAGGTTGAGTCGGTCGGGATAATCTTTCTTCACGGCTTCAGCGGCTCGCAACATGATGTCTGTCCCTTTATATACCGATCGGCTCTTACTGATTCCGATAAAGAGGTTCAACCTCTCGGGTGTTTCATCGGCTATGACAGGGGCTTCCCCCACAACAATGGGGAAGGGGATAAAGGTTGTCTTCTCAGGAAACAAGGTTCATAGCAACGCCAATACTCATAGAGTCCGGTCACAATCCCATTGCATTGCTCCGCCATCAGTCTGTTCAGGCGTTCTTTCTCGGTCCCCTATCCAGTCTTTTTCTTTCGATGCTTGCCTCCTTATTCTGGCGCAGTTCTTTCCCGATATTGAAAAGTCGCTGTGGCGCAGTGGCATGGTTGTTGAGCAAGTGTTCACCCACTAATAATCCATTCCGAAACCACCAAGTACAAGTTTTTATTATGCTTTTTCAGATACCGAAAGAGTGGAAAAAGCCGTTCCGCCTTCGGTTCTGCAGAACTGCGGGTTGATGATGCACTGTCATAGCCTCGCAGACGGGGTGAAGCGCATAAATCTTTGCCATCAAAAAGCATGCATCTTGCCGGGATCGCCTGGTAACATCGATGTCACGTGGATAATTCTTCCAAAAGTCCCCATTCGACACCACCGTTACCGTATGTCCAAGTTCACGCAAAGCCCGTGCCAGCGTGTTATGTGCGTTGATATATATTCTCCTAATAGTAGGATTTTCATGTGGCTTTATACTCCTATTATAATGAAACGTCAATGTTGAGCCTACCACCTAAACCACGCTCAACGATATCAAAAAGGGTTTTTCAGTGTGATATTCTCGCTATTACTTTCTATCTCAGATATAAAGGAACGTTTTTGTCAATGCGGTTTTGCTAATTGCTCCTGTGTCATCTTGAGTTGTTCGCGTGCCTCTCTTATCTTCAGACCAATGCGCCGCGACTCAATTCTCGTTCTAACTCATCACGTTCAGGAGTTCCTTTTATAAACCATAGTATTTGTCTTTTTATCTGGTCGAGTGTTTTTGATATTCTTCATTTTTGTCCCCTTCCTCAGTCTTTTCTTTGTAATAATCAGCCATTATTCTTATGGTTATAAATTACATTTATACAAGTCTTATGGGGTAATTTTTAGATTCTAATACAATTCTTTTATCTCTTATTTACCCTCAAAAGCATTATTAATGTCTTACGCCAGAAACTGCTGTTAGTCATCCTTCTGAACCACTTATACTTAGTTGTATAATCCTTATCGGGCAGCAGGGAAGAGCCCATGTCGAGACAAACGTTGGAGCACATGGTCAAGATGGAGTCTCGTCATGTGTCATGGTAATGACATTTGTAAAGTGGTCCATTGTCAGTTGGGCGATGCGTCGTTCCATTGCAGTACGCTCTTTGACAGGGAGATAATCGACTCTGTCTTTCAGACGATAGATTACTTGTTCGGCATCAGCGAGGGCGGCGGATATACCAACGCTTGTCACGCTATGTGCATGATAGAGTTCTCCCGTTTACGATAGTAATAAAGCCTTGTTTTTCGTTGTATAAAGGTTATCTACCCGCAACATAATCTGTGGCGTAAAAGCTTCGTCCTCGTGAAGTACGCCCTTTGGGAAACGCAGGTCGTGCAGAATCTCCTTGCGGAAAAGGTAGAGTCCACACACTTCCACGCAGGTTATGGTGCGTCATATACTCTGTTCCACTTATCGGACCCTCCGCATCGGCAAGTGGTTTTGCGGTTTTCTTATCAGTTGACTGGAACAAGACCATATCCGTTTCGCGGTATCTGATGATATCCAAACACTGCTCATAAGGACTTGTTAGCAGGAGATCGTCGCCATCAATAAACTGGATAAAGCTTCCCTCAGCCAACGCTATACCCGTGTTTCGTGCTTGTCCTAACCCCTGATTAGGTTGACGTACGTAGACGATATTTGATGAAAGGGCAAGCAATTCGTTGATAGGAGAATACTCCGCACCGTCATCCACGACGATAATCTGGCGTTCCGTCTCGTTCAGACTCAATGCCAAGATACTGCTGATACACTCCTTTAGCATATCAGCAGGCTCGCTATAGAAAGTCACGACGAAGCTTACAAGTGGCTTATCTTCCTTATTTTGTGAATAAACTGGTTGAGTTGACATAAGCGTTTTAATCCTATTACGTGGAGAATAAAGAGTTTCAAGGTTCCTTTATAGGGCAGAACGGGTAGGATAGGGGCAGCATGAGTAGCCTCATAGACATCTAATTGAATGTTAACCAGCGACTGATAGTAAGCAGGGGTCAGTTCTCCCCACAGCTTAAGGTGTTTGAGATGCGCTTCCAAGAGATCGTTTAATTCTTTTCGCCTGCCTGAGCAGTGATACCCTTGTCGTTCTGACAATAGTAATACAGTCCCACAGACGTTGTTGCCACTCTCTTTGCCTGCTGCAACAAGAAAGGATAAGTATAGACATCCTCAAATACTTTACCCTCTGGAAAGCGCGTCTGCGCAAAGAGTTCACGTTGATAAAGCTTATTCCAAGCATAGGTGTGGAGATGAGCTCCGTCCAACCAGTAGTCACGGATAGAACCGATGGTTGTATCAGTGAAAGTCAGCAGGCGTTGCTTTGTCGCACTTCCGTAATACAGCAAAGCAGGATATTCAAGGATATCATAGTCGGGATGTGCTGACAACACAGCCAACAGCGCATCGTATGTACCCTCCGCAACGAAATCGTCAGAATCGACAAAGGTGAGATAATCGCCCGTTGCCACTTCTATTCCTGCATTTCTTGCTGCCGAAAGACCCTTGTTCGTTTGGTGGATAAGCCTACAATTCCCCTTGTCAGCCGTCATTTCTTCCGCTATCCTCCCAGAGGAATCCGTTGATCCATCGTCAATGAGCACCACCTCCATCCGCTCATCCGCCTGCGTTAACACACTCTCTAAACATCTCTGGAGTGTGTCTTCAACGTTAAAGATGGGGATAATAATAGATAGTCTCATGTAATATTGTTTGATGCAAAAATAATAAAAACTTTTGAAATCCGTTAGTTAATGTAATGAAAAAGCCTCTAATCCTGACAGCTATCTGCATATCTTGAAGTACATCAGTCTCTTCGGTGGTGTACAAGTGCTCAATGTGTTGATAGGTCTCGTTCACTAATAAGTTTGTTGCTATGCTTCTCGGCACGCAGGGTGTAGGGCACCTCACTCTTTAATTCCACCATCAGGTTTATCAGCGACTCTACGAGCTTTGGTACTATCCATGAGTGCAGTGCGTAAGCTGTCAAAGGATTACGACCAGAACAACGAGGAGAAATTGACGGAAGACATTGCCGTTGTGCGCTCATGGAGTATGCTCCACGGCATTGTTAGGCACTTTTCGTCTGTGTCGTGTGTGGTCCATGCTGAGCCGTTTTGCACCTTCTCGTGGAACGGACACACGCTCATTTCATCCTTCTCTCTCCTGCGTAGCATTGGCAGCTTTGGCGGGTGGCAGGTTTGCCATCCTCAAGGGGAGTTCGTCAGTTGCGTTCGTTAGCGCTCATCTCTGTCTATAACGTCTTGGCAGCCTTAGTCCTAACCATTCCCCTTTATTATTTCTTTGGCATTGCTGCCATCGTTCCGTCGTTGGTATTGATGGCCTTTGTGCAATTGCTGTTAACGATAATGGTTTCCTATCGTCTTTATCCTTATCTCATCTCTTTCCATAAGGCTTTTCTCGGCAAAGGGGTGGGGATGATTCGTTTGGGAACGGTAGCTTCGTCATCACTGGCATCTTAAGTTCAGGTGCTGATTTGATTATCCGCAGTTACCTTAATAATGTTGCCAATATCCGACACCGTCGGTTTCTATAATGCAGCCTTTATGATGACGATGGTGTATGCGGGCATGATATTCTCTGCGATGGAGACCGACTATTTCCCGCGTCTGTCAGGAGCGAACAATCTGAGGTTTACATTTAATCAGATTGTCAACCGACAGATTGAAGTGACCCTTTTGCTCATCTCTCCTTTGCTCACAATCTTCCTCTTGTTGCTGCCCCAGTTGATTGTTTTCTCTATTCCGATAAGTTCTTACCAGCCCTCAACATGGCGCAAGTACTCGTTCTGGCGATGTATATCCGTGCTATTCGTTTGCCGGTTGAGTATATTCCTTTGGCAAAAGGTGATTCAAAGTCTTATTTGCTTTTTAGAGTCTTCATATGATGTTTTCTGGTAGTCCTCGTCCTACTTGGCTTTTCCAAGTGGGGACTCTTTGGTGCGGGTGTGGGTATGGCAGTAGCAGGTTTTTTCAACTTCGTTTGTGTCTATGTCTATGCTTACTTGCGTTATCGTTATCGTTTGTCGTCATGTTTAGCGTTCTATGCCGTCCTCCATCGACAATCGGCATCCTCGTCTTCCTCTGTGTACGTTCTGATAACGATTGGTTACGCTGGGGAGTAGCATCATTGCTATGTGTTGTGAGCACCCTCTTCTCACTTGGTGTCATGAAGGCGCGCAGAATATTAATTCAGAATTAAAATTAGTACACCCAGAACTAAATTAAACTTACTATAAATTTCCAAACTTACCGGCTCCTCCCTTTGGTTTGGTTGGCGAGTTGACAAGTTGACAAGTTGACAAGTTGACAAGTTGACGAGTTGACGAGTTGACAAGTTGACGAGTTGACAAGTTAACAGAGTTATTTGTAGCGATAAGCACAGCAAAACAGAGCAAATCATATTCCTGGTTTCTGATTTCTTATTTCTGGTTTCTGAATTAAAATCGTTCTTATGCTACTCTGTCTTATATTATCCTGTACAAGCAACTTGTTAACTATCAACCCGTCAACTTGTCAACTCGTCAACTCATCAACTGTCAACTCAGTTAACTGCCAACTTGTCAACTGCTACTGTCTATAAACAAAGAAGGCAGACCCCTCAAAAGATTAAGTAAGCAATCTTTGCAGGAGCCTGCCCTAAGTGCATATTAAAACTTAGCTACTTCTTGATAAATTTCTAGGTTTGCCCTTACCCATGTTGATGAGAATGTAAACGCCAGATGCCAAGTTTGTAACATCAAGGACATTTTCACCAGCCTTCACATTGTGCTTGCCGATAAGCTTACCCTGGATGCTGAACATATTTTACAACACCATCGTTAGGGAGCAGAAACATTGATTTCGTTTGTAACGACGCTTGGATAAACAGAAAGTTCAGCGTTGCCAGTCTTCACCTCGTTGATACCTGTGGTACTGTCGATAACACCACCTTCACCCTTGTTACCAATTGACTGATGCTGCTCGCCATAAACAGGAGCCTCGTTAGAAGTCGAAGGTTGGGTACATTGTTGGGTTAGAGTTCCATCCTGTCATATCAGAAGGATTATCGTTTGCTGAGCTTGTATAGAATGGGAACAGCGTCAGTTGGAGAGTACAACCAGTTAGCACCACCATTGTTGAAGAGGATATTCATGTAGAAGCGCTTGCTGTTGAGATATCTTGTTGGTAAGCTGACTTCGATATAACCATTGGTGTTAGGCTTAATAGAAACGGTACGTTTGTCAACCATATTGCTGTTCATTGGTCTTGAACCATACTGCTGATCAGTTACGTGAAGCTGATGCGACCCTCATAACCATTTACAGACTTGATGTAAACGCGTGCAGTGAAGGTGTCATACTTCTTAGAGATGAATAGGTTGTCAAGACCAATGTACTTACCATTCTGATAGAAGAAGATGAGTTTGCAACTTCACGTCGTGAACAGTGATATTCTCTTCATCATTGTCAGCTGGGTTGATGGTAAGTTCACCAATCTTCCATGCCTCAGAACCTGAACTTGGCTTAACAGCGATTTCCTTATCATTTACGAAGTAACCTGCGACAAGACTATACTTACCCTCAGCAAGTTCCTTGATATTGTCATTGGTATAGAATGAGAAGGTTAGCGCTGGCTCTTACCAATCTTAGCCTTACCTTCAGAAATCAATACTGCCTGCTTGGTATCGTTGGTGCCGGCTGGGAGAGCATATAACTTCAAGTCGCCATCATAGGTAGCATTACCTTGATTTGCGATAGTAGCAACAATCTTAGGAGTCTTACCCTTCTCTACATATTCTACCACTCTTTGCACTGCATAGAGATCAGGTACTAATGTTGATGGGTCTGGTTTTGGATCTGGTTTGGGTTCTGGCTTAACCTTACCAATTGTTACTGTACCAGCAATCTGATTGATAGTCTCATATTTAGAGTCCTTAGCATAGAAACAACCAAGTTATAAGTGTCAGGTGTCACGTTAGCGAGGTTAGCATAGAAAAGTGATAGCCTTTGATGCATTAGCGCTGACAGCTGTTGAAGTTGTAGCAACGATGCTCGCACGTGTTTCGCCATTTTTGAAAATAGCCAATGCCAAACGACCAGAATAAGCTGCGTTCTCATTTCTATTACCAACAGTTACAGTTACAGGAACATAGTTGCTCTGTGGCAATGCTGTTTGCTCACTTCTGAGCGATGTGAGAGGTTAGCACCTGTTTCTACGTCAGGTGTTGGGTTTGGACGAGGTTCTGGATTTGGATTAGGATCTGGATCAGGGTCAGCATCGCGATCTGGCTTCAGAATAACGAAGCATCTGCTGGTTACGGCTGTAACCGCCATAGCCACCACCAATACCTTCTTCACCTGGGCTGAAGAGCGGTGAGGAGAGTGCCATCCATTAGAATTGGGTTCCAACCCCAGTCAACGTGTACAAAAACGATTTGATGCATAACCATCAAGAACGAAGCAGTGACCACCACCATTAGAAACCTGCATAAACGATTGGTCCGTAGTCGCGCATCTCGTCATGTACCTCTTTCAACCAGTTGTTGATTGTGGAAGTTACTACGCTCAAGGAAACGTAAAGAATTTTTGTAACCAAAGTTGTTGATAAGAACTCTTGGTGCATCATAAACATAAGCACCTGAACCACCAGCACGAGGCTGGGTTATAGATCCATCTTCACTGCATAACCAACATCGCGAAGACGACCAATGTTGTCAGCTTGTACGTCAGTAAGACGACGACCCGTAGCGCGGTCATTGCCATAACTGTCAACACCGGCAGGCATCTGCGACCAATCGTAAGCGCATTCTCAGGACCATTGCCATCAAAGTTTAATGACATATAGTTGTTCTTCCAATAGTAGCTTACTGAGCCCTTTGCCTTCCGTAGTACTTGTGCCAACGAAGAACAGTAGAGATAGCTGTTGCTACACAGCCAGAAACTGTTGGATAGGTTCTTCCGTTATAACGATAGTTTGGAGAATACTGGTTAAAAGTACAACTCTGACCCCAGCTGATAGGAGTCTCCAGCTTTGTGGCTCTGTCTGTTGCATATTCCAACAAAGGCTGAATCTCTACCTCGTAGTTGGCTGCATCACGTGATGTGATTGCCTTCTTATATTCTGGAGAAGGGGATGTCAGGGGTGTTTTCAATCGCCCACTTAATCTCATTGCGATACTCGTCATAGAGCCACTTAATTGAAGGATGTGCATTGAGGTCATCCTCTGTAAGCGAACCCTTGTCAGAGAAGGTCAAGATAGGCATAACGCGGTTATCCGCAGCTACGACAATATAACCTTGGTCATGTCCACGATTAATGACATAGAAGAGGTTTTGACTCCACCTTTTCCGTTACTAAACTTCTTGTAAGGGAGCCTTGTAAGACATCTTCAACTGTGACTTTGTTGTTCCGCCACCAAAAGAAGTTCTCGGCAACCTTAAAAAGCCTGACTTTCGTCAACAGGTCCCTGCTAATGCCATCTGGCATATAATTAGCAAGAACGATAATAGTGAAAAAAATCTTTTTCATATTAAAATTGTTTTTATCCCAATCGCCCAATAGGAGATGTCTGTAAGCCATTTTTAAGCTTACATGTTTCATGATAGAAGAGTATTTTTTTGTCATGCGGACTCCTTTTTCTCGTGTTGAGATAAGGTGTTGGCTGTATTTTTCTCTCCTATTGAACGGATTGGGATATTGATTACTTGTTAAAGAATTTGAGATCCATGATCTCTACATAGCAGAGACTCTGACTTTCTGTCGAAAGCAATCCAACTTAATAACACGGTTGTCACTCTTGAAAAGTGAATAGAGTATACCAAATGTATGGTCGTAATTATGTTTTCCAAAATTGTAATTACCTCTTGCTGAATGAAGATCGAGTGTAGAATGAAATCTTTTGATGATCAATGAAGTCCTCTAAGCTCTCGTCACCCGTCTTATCGAATTCAATGTTTACGACATTGTTCTGATCGAATGGGTGCATCGTCTCGTCCTTCTCACGATAATCGAAATAGAAAGGATTATTCTTAGGTATGCTAACGAGTCCAGTTTCCTGACCGTTCATTGAAATACCTACGTCACCCCATATTCTTGCGTCCTTATCAATATTTGGGAAAGGACCTGTATTCTTACCAGAGAAGCCGAGGAAACGAAGCTGCATACGTACCTTGTTAAATACTGGAACGAAGTCGCGCTGTGTTACAGTAAATTCGTTATTAGTTACGACGCGAGCCTGTGAGTTATCGACAGCATAACGGGTGAGAAGCTGATTGGTTGCATCTGCTCCATTGGAATGTCGGCTGCCAGAACTTCTGGAATGAGTCGATATCACCCTTGAGGATTTCCTGCTGGATGGTTTTTCCACCACCAAGAACAGTGATATGAACATCGCTCTTAGCAAGCATCTTTCTGTAGGTAAGGGCTTGATCAACTGATACGCTTACATCAACACCCTTAATCTGATTGAGTGCAAACTCAATAGCCTCATTGATATTCTTTTCACTCTCATCAGTATCAATAGAGAGGTAGATAACACTACTATAGTTGATATTAGAAATGTAAACAGGCTGATAACCATCGAGTGCATCCTTGTCAATAGACTCAAAGATTGTACCCTTCTTTGGAGCATCTGTTGACACAGAGAAGTGCTTCTGAATAAGTCGAGCAAGGATATGGTTACGCTTCTTATTGAAGTTGAAACCAAGGTTCACTGACCCATTACCAACAGGAGTTGTCACTGCTACGCCAAGTTTTGTAACAAGCTCTTCCTGTGAATTAATCTTCTCAACACTCTCAATCGTTGTGACTGGTGATTCCTTCCAATCCATGGTAGCCCACTTGTTCCACACTTCCTGGTATTCGCTCTTACGAATATTTGGAATCGTAGCAGATGTAGCGTGAGCCTCTGCAGGATTAGCAGGTGCCAAGCTGATAGAGAATGTAATGTCACCCGTCTGGTGAGATGTAATCATAGCATAGGTTCCGTTAGCGATGGTACCACCCTTAGAACACAACCAGGATAGATAATATCAACGGTTGGGTCGAAAAAGGAAGTTCTCATCAAACGAGTGCGTCATCTTGTAACGACGTGTCGTTTTTACCCAGTTACCAGGAATACCATCAAGGCTACCATGTTCCTCATCAACAGAGTCGCCTTCATTAGTTGGTATTGGCGAACCATCTTCAGGGTCAACGGGTGCGTTGGCACGCGTCATCTGTGGTGCCAAAGGTAAGGTACGGAGATAGTTTTTGGATATCAGCTGAGTTCCAACCTCCGTTTTTCCTTCTTCCTTTGACTGGGTTACTAACTCATCTTGAGAGCAAGAACCAAAGGTCATGGCAAGTAAAGGTAAATGTGGCAGGCAAAAGCTGCCTTAAGTAAAGAACTGTTCATTTCTTTAATTTTTGATTTGTTAATATTAATAGGTAAAAAGAAACCACTTGAGTCAGCGGTTTATATCGTAATAGCTACACAATCAACATCATGCAGCTAGAATGATCATTCAGGATTGTTCTCCTGGTAGCACCATAAGGACGAATCCTCATGCCACCTCACCGCTTTTTGCGACTTCCTGCAATATTAGCTTTGGCTATCTCCACCTTCATTTCTGACACATAGATAGCTATGCACGTTTACGCAGACGGATGAGTTCGCTTAACTAAGAAGCAAAACGTCACAGCTGATTAACCGAACCAACCTTTTACAATTTATCTTATTATCTTATTAATGTCGTTTTCCAAACTTATCTATGAGTTTCGTTTCTCAATCTTAATTCTAAATTAGTAAGGTGCACTTTTACTTTTCACAATATTTGAGTTGTTCTTATTATATGCCGTGTCGTTTTTCATCGTAATTCGTTGGCAAAAAATATATTTTTCCTTACTTCAAAGTTTTATTCTCAAAAATGATAAAAGTGTAGGATCTTATGCTAATTTTTACGTTTTTATCTAAAAATCGCCTCTTGTTGTAATTGTAACACTCTTGTTTTTCAAGTGATAATCGCCTTAGGGAAGGGATGATATGCAAGAAGGCAGTACTCCCCTTTAAGAGTGTATAAATATACAATTTTATTAATTGAGAATTCTCAAACTTTAAGTTGAGTTTTTCCTAAAAGCAAAGAAAAAGACCATTTCTTTACTCCTAATCGAGTACAGAAGTGGTCTTTTTAGTTCTCGTTTTCTCTTGGGTGACAGGGACTATAAATGGATTATAGACTTGCTCAAGGATGCACAGGCGCAGCAAGCATTGACTGACTTGGGACGCAACTTGCTTACTAAACTCGAAGAGTTGTGGCACGTGGTAGAGGTGGTGACACCTTACTCGGTAGGGCGAGCGTCAGCATCGTGGGAATTGCACATCGAATGTATGCCCACTATCCCTGAAGTTTTTTTCGAAAGGGGAAGAAGGTTTCTGTAAGATCCACCATGTCCTTGCGGTGTGCAATGAGCATGGCTGCCTTCTGCGATGAACTTAAAGGATTATCACCTGGACTTGACATGCATCTCGAGGCTAGTGAAAAATATGTGAAATATTTGAACTGGCAGTCGAAAAGCCCTCAAAATGCATTTGCCGATGGAAAGCATGCTACCTGGGTGGAGGAATATCGCAAGTTCTCACTCGCTCAGACGCACCCAGAACGTATGTGTCAGTCTATTTTTAACGATAGCATCTACGTGTTGAAGAAGGTAAATCCAAGCGAACTCATGTGGGGACTTTATTGGATAGTTGTTGATATGCAGGACATTGATACCAATATTCAGTTGCCTCAGGTGCTGACCAATCGTGAGTTGTTCGACCTGTGGCAGGTCATCAACTATAAGTTTTATGTTGATGGCGCCAGCCATGCAGATGGAAAAGGTGCTTGTCCAGGTAAGGCTGCGCCATTGGTGAAGAATATAATAGAAAGTGCCGATGAGGCAATTGCAAATAAGAACATTGCAGCCACCTTGAGATTCGGTCATGATGGCAACATTATTCCATTGCTGGCTCTCATCAAACTTGAACACTTTGATGTCAGTGTTAGTAATCCTTATGAAGTCTATAAGGTGTGGAGTGATTTCAAGGCTGTACCCATGGCAGGCAACATTCAGTTTGTTTTCTATAAGAATAAAAAGAATGATATCTTGGTGAAGGTCCTCCATAACGAAAAAGAGGCACATCTTGCATTACACACAGATGTCTTCCCGTATTATCATTGGAAAGATCTTCGTAATTACCTTCAATCATTATTATAATCATTCTCCACCGGTTTGGTGTGGTGCTTAGCACATGTGGTGCGGGTGCTTAGCACTAATGGTGCGGATGGTATGCACCACATGTGCGAAGGGTTAACACCATTGCTGTATGTGGAAGAGTAGGGATTTAATGTGCGTTAAGCATATTAAAACTAAGGCCAATCTGGAGTTGTGTCTAGGGTGGAGACTATACCTTCCAAAAATAATTTTTAGGCTCTATGGCGAATCACCCACATGATTTGTTATAGAGCAAAAAACTGCAGTAAGCGGAAGCTTACTGCCAAGACAATAATATAAGCTTTATAAAGGAATCATGATATAGGATTAATAGGAAGTCGTCATGTCCTCTGGGACACATATATAGTAATCGGCAAGCCCCTTGAAGGTGTCGTCCAATTTGGAGATATCTTCTTGTCGCACGGCTCTTACCACGGCATAGGATACGCCTGGTTTATATTTAAGGAGGTAAGGGATGATACCATTACGTCCGTCAGAGTGAAATTGCCATTGAAGTGCACGAATTTCTCTTGCAGGTTGTTGGCAATGCTCCAAGCCATTGTGGCATCCTTGATGGCTTGTGCCTCCGCAATCTGGCGTGCATTCGAATGTTTGTTCTTTCCGAGCATACCCATCATGGCGAAGCCCTGTTCCGCATTTTCGTTCTCTTGATACTCAATTGGCAGGGGAGCCATATATGATTTCGCTTCCGCAGAGAGTGAATCGAGGTAGGCAAGACTATGCTCCTTCACCGCAGTAGCATAGCGGCGTGGCACATTTGTAGCGATGACGGGAACGTGATTCTCACGTGCGAAGCTGATTAATGGGGCATAGTCAGTGCTGTAGTTAGTACTACAGGCGGACTTCATCTTCAAAGCGGTCGCCCGTAATCTGTCCTTGTAGATACTCGTTGAGAATCAGTTGGTTGTCACGTTCAAACATCTCTAAACCTATCTTCAGCTTCTTTTTATCCGCTTTGTATAAACTCTCTAATAACTTTAGTTCAAGCCAGTGGGTGATGGTACAGTTATGGATTTCGCCAATGAAGACGACGTCAACCTTTTGAAAGAGATTTAATCAGTTGGTCATAGGTGATGACGTTCCCCTTGTTATCGTAGAGCTTATAAGCTTCAGGCTGTTTCTCAGCATGTGTCAGTGTTGTCATCAATAAGCAAAGCAGCGTGAAGACAATACGTAAGATTCTTGTTCTGTTCATTGTTTCTGCGATTTATAAACCACGATTCTGTGGTTCCAATTCAACATTTCGTTTATCATTTCTTGTAGCATTTTTGGCGTTATACTGTGAAGCACAGACGGATAGTCGTTGAAATCGAGAGCGACTCCCCATTCTTTACGAGTGTCATCAGTGCTTTCTTCCATTCCGTTGGTGCCTTGTCCGTGAGCACCTTATCCTTTGTGACGAGGAAGGAGCGTTTCATCTTGTAGAGTTCAGCCTCGCTGATAGGTTTCTCCTTTAGTTCGTCAAGGATGTCCTTCAGCAATTGCTCACACTGTTGGCGGTTTTCATCTTTCACCGAGAGTGTGATGATGAAGTTGTACTTCTGTTGTGGGACGCCATCGTAATAGAGATCAACGTAAGGCGAATAAACGATGTTTGCCCCCTCACGTAGGACTTTCAAGACCCCTATCCTGTAACACATCACGTATCAGCTTCATGCTCAATGACGCCTGAAGGGACGGGTCGTAACTACCTGCGAAAAACATATTTCAGCACCGTTTGATGGTCGTTCCCCTTCAAACGCTCTGACGATCTTCTGTTGATTTGGGATGAAAGGCGACCCCATAAGCGGTAGTGCTGCGGCAGGCGCTTTCATCTGTGCGAAGGTGGCAACCGCCCTTGGTATCACCTGCTGAGGATTAAAGTCGCCCGTCAGGATGATGGTTAGCCCATTAGGATTAGAAAAATAACTGCTTGTAATACGTGGTGAGCGTGTCGATATTCAACGCCTGCAACGCCGCTTTCGTCATCACCCTGCCCATCCCCGAGGAAACATTCCCACCAGAGAGTCGATGGTGTTTGACATCAATCGATCGACATCGTGCGACATCAGTCGTTCTAAAACGCTTTCTTTGCCAACACTCTCAATCTCAGAGGCTATGCTCTCAGCAAAGTCGTCACGATTAATACCCGGATGGCACATCTTCTCATAGACGAGATTAAACAGTGCAGAGGTCTTTCCCGTAGGTGCTGAGGCTAAGAGCTGGTACCAGTAAGCATCCCTGTCCGACGGTCATCGACAGCTCTTTTTGTGTCATGGCAGCGAGCAAGGTGTCGTTACAGGTCTTCGCCAGACCGCCCATGTCAACATAGCTCACAGCATCATGATACTTCTGTTGCATCTTCGCTGGCAGGTCAGCAGTACCGCCACGACCTAGGGGCTGAAATGTAAACCGTTGAGTCGCCATCCATCGTTGGGCGGACAATCAGCTTTATCCCATTCGTCAGAGTAATCTCGTCAACGCCTAAATCAGTCCAATGGTGACGTGCCTTAATGAACTTATCGGAGTAAACAGGGTTCCTTACGCAAGCAGTCAGGCAGGGTGATGCGCACTTCTTCCTCCGTTTCTTTTCGGATGAAAAACATAAGGTTTCAGTGTGGTTTTCCATCCTTTTTTTCCATACCTTATTTACGGATGCAGCGGTGAGCAACGGACTTCCAGTGCTGTCCGTTGCATGTGTATAAGCATACAAACAATGCTGTTTCTTACACTGCAGAACCTCCTCCAGCAATGTTTGTAGGTGTTGTGTGGTTGTTGTCTGTACTTGGTTGCGCACCCATTCGAGGTCGTTGCTATCAGAGATTGCACGATCGCCAGAGAGGACATAATCAGTCAGGTCGTCGCAAAGAGCATCCGAGAAGCGTTGTGATGTGTTCGGTTGTAGATGCTCCAGACGGGTTTGGATGAGTTGATGTAGCTCATCACGCCCCACGCCATATTTTAGCAGTCGGTGACATTCATTCGAGGTCGCAGCCACTTGGTCTGCCAAAGCTGCGGAAGCTGCACCATGGAAGGCAAAGACGAAGTGGTCCTTATCAGCCAAATACCATGCGTTAGAGACGTTACATTTCACGTCGTCGGTCGTTAAGCGACTTGAAAGACATTGCACGAGCATGTGCATGCGCTGCTTATCGACTGCATCTTGTAAGGTTCTCTCGATGATTGTCGGGTGGGGGATAATCAGTTCCAACTTGTTTTCCTGTTTGATGCTGTCCGCCAATTGCATCCACGCATCGCCCTTCTTATAAGTCATGGGGTAAGGCTTAAACGCCGCATCATGCTGAGCTACAGGATTGTGCCCATAGCTTTGTTCAGTAGTGCAATCACTTCAGGCGCTTTCACGTCACCTACCACTACCACCGTAGCATGCGATGGCTTATACCAGCGATGATAGAAGGACTTCAGTCGTTCGCTGTCAATGCTGTTGATATTGTTCTCTGTGCCCAAAGGGATGCGCTCTGCATAACGATTCTCGCCCATCTTTAGTGCATAGAAGTCGTCATCCTGCTGGTAAGCACGCAACTCTTCAACAATCACACCACGTTCTTTCTTCACTCTTTCAGCGTTAAAGTCAATGTCGCAGAGCCAGTCGCGCAGAGCTAAGAACGTAGAGTCAAGGAGGGTTGTGTTGTCGGGATAGTTCGGTAGAGACAGACAATAGATGGTACGGTCAAAGCCCGTAAAAGCATTGATATCACGTCCGAACTTCATTCCCTGATGTTCGAAGTAATCGATGAGCGAACGTTGCGGAAAGTGTTTTGTCCCAATGAACGCACTATGTTCGAGAAAAATGAGCCCCCACTCGTTGGTCGTCTTCCTCCTGCAGCGAGCCCACGTTCATAATCATTCGTACTTCAATGTTATGCCGTGGAAAACTCGTTGGGCAGAATGACATAACGTAATCCGTTATCCAATCTCCCTCCACGATTCCGGCAGGCAAGGCGATATACTTTTGTTTCAATATGCATACCTTTACTTGAGGTGCTAAGACAGAGGAAGAGCCCTAGGACGATAGTGGATAGTAGTGCGTATCTGTTAAATCTAAGCTTCATGTAATGTGTTTATTGTTCTATTGGTGCAGGGTATAAACGACAGTCACCTGTTCGTAGCCATTGGCATCGGCAAAGTCCCATGGGAAGGTAAAGGTAAGCGTCCCTTTCGTGAAGTCTAACACCGATGATGATGCAATCCAGTCGCTTGGACTATTACCGAAGCCATCACTACTGATGTCACTCACGCCAAAGGAACTTATTCGGATTGAGCGAGCCACCCATTAAGAGGAAGTCGTCGTCGATGGTATAACCAACGGTATTCCCATCCTCTTCAATCTCGACGATTGTTCCTTTTTGCCTTCTCTTCTAACAGCCGGTTCCATGCGGAGTAGTCGTATTTGAACGGGATGCACGTAATCATATCGCCATAAGGGGATTCCTTCTGTCCTGTAAAGGTAACGTCCTTCGTGGTTGGGTTGATACCAATATTATCCAACGAAGCCGTGAACGTCTCCTTGTCAGCCTGATAGTTAATAGCCTTCACGGCAGCTTTACCATAAGGTGTCTGCATGAAGAACTCGTTATCATCAACCGTCTTACGCTTTAACACGTCATAGAGGAACGTGGTGAGCCCCATTGGGTTCGTCAGGATTTTCAGTTTTGGCTGGTCAATGGTCGCATCGTCCGCAAGCGTAATGATGCTATGTCCTTCGTAGGTGCGTTGTGCTTGTCCTGGAAGAAACCCTCCTCGTCACCTTTATTAAACGTGATGGTGGTCTTGACAGGGACCTTTCCTAGCAGACGGCTGAGGTCAAAGCCATACTTCTCCTTTACGTCATTAATCAACTGCAACTGCGCCGCTGTCAGTACGGGGATGTCAGTATCAGGATTGACAATGAGGTGAACGCCTTTCCCGAATCCTTTTCACCACTGGGTTAGCACTTTTCGCGAACCTGTAGCAGGATGTTTCTTGGGAGTGAAAGCAAATGCTTCCCATTAGATTTCACACGGAAGACAACCTCCTTCTGACCCGGTTCGAAGACAATCTCTTACTGTCTGTCTGCAAGATGTTGTCATCATTTCCAGTGAAAGTCAATGGTAGCGCGACCCGCTCAGATGGTGTGAACGCAATCATGGCATGAACGAGGACACTAGCCGTGTCGTCTTCTGACAGGATTGCATTACCAGGGATAGTGAGTTCAACACTGTTCGTCATCGTCTCACGTGGATTCTCTTGTGACTGACAGGCAACTAGCGTCGTCACAAGGATAAGAAAAACTATAGAATAACTTCTTCATTTTTCTACTTTTTCTGTTTTAAGCTCCTACTTACAAAGTGTTGAGGCGGGAGCTTTGTTCTACTTTATTTCCCTTGTGTTGTGCGAGGCACAGACCGATTGAAGGGAAGAAAGGATGCTGACCGAACGGAGGTTAATTCGTTGACCAACCTGCATTTTGTTCCAGATGATTGTATTCTAACATCAGCCTTCGGAATAGGGAAAGGTCCATCGGTAGTCGTTCGTTGCGATTGAGTTACTAACGCTGTTTCCCCATTGTGAATAACGTAGCAGAGCGGTCGTATGCGTGCGTTTAAGGTCAAAGAGTTAACGCCCTCACCAGCAAACTCGCACTGCTTATCAGTAAGGATAAGTGCCAAGAGGTCCTGAGCAGACACGGTTGCAGGTGCTTCTGTCCCTACCAACACATGCCCAATAATGATTCATCAGCGTACGTGCCGCCTCAGTCTCGCCCTTGCGGCAGTAGGCTTCAGCTACAATATAATAAGCTCCAGCATAACGCATTAAGTTGATATAGGTAATCGTTTGGTTCAGTTTATTGCTCGATTATACTTTCCAAGAAGTGTACGTGAAGAACCGTTCATTGTAAATGGGTAATAGAACGACGTGCGTCTTGCGTCATTGTTCTCAAAGAGCAACTTCGGATTGACGCAGAAATAATCGCCTTCAGCAGCACTGTATTGGATAGCAGAATAATAGGTAGTGTTGGTGTTGAACGCAAAGATACGTCCTGCGTAATTCTCCTTTGTCCACAAACTGTTCAAACCCTCTGAGGTGAAATAGCTATCATTACTCTTTGCGATGACTTCATTACCCTTGCTGATAGCCGTAGCGTAATCGCCAGAATAAAGGGCTACATCAGCCTGCAGATATTTAACAGCCGTTGCCGATAACCAACCATTGCGTTGTGAGGTCTCATCCGTGAAGTTGGCTTCGCTGAGCAATTGGTTGATAGCTGCCACACAATCACGGATTGATGAACGCAGTTTGTCTTCTCTGCCGAGTCTGTCTTTCAGTACGATACCCGGTGCGTCAGGGGTTTTAAGTCGTAAGCAGGTGCAAAAGATCTTAAGGAGTTGGAAGTAAGCCAAAGCCTTCAATGCCTTCGCTTCAGCAATGATGTTTTGTTTCTCCTTCGCTTCGTCATCAGTTGATGTTACGACAGCATCCATGCGCTCAAGTGTTCCGTCACATACGGCAATGACGTTGTAATAATCCAGCCAAAGACTTGGCGCAATCTTACTTATCTCAAAGGTCGTTCCAGTTATAGAGGTTTGAGGTTGTGATGTTCTTAACCGAAAGTGATGTTGGGACGAAATCGTTACCAAGTAAAGAGAAATCATACTCATGATGAGGGTAAGCCCTGATAAGCCGAGCCAGAAACGAGCGTGCGTTTGAGACGTTTGTAATGGCGTCAGGGGTCAGAGTACATGTCCTGTGGCGGAATATTCAAACTGCAGGCCGTGAGCAGGATGGATGATACGCCTATAATGATATTTCTGAAAAACCAATTTATTTCTTTTCATAATCCTTTCTTAGAATGTAAGATTGAGGTGGAAGGTGAAGACAGGTTGGAGTGTCCCCACCAAACGACCACTTTCTGGGTCGGACTCTTTATAGTTGGTCCATGTAAAGAGGTTTGAGCCTTGCAAACCAACGTTCGCATAGCGCACAAGTGGCAACACCTGCTTCAACCATTTTGATGGAACCCTATAGCGCATTGAGAAACTTGAGAGTTTTAAGTAATTGCTACTGCCCACTGTGCGTGAGTTAGGATAGAGGGCAATGTTGTCCTCGGCAATACTCTGTGTATAGAAAGGTGTCCAGTAATCTTTTGTATTCATCGCCTCGCTTGAACCACATCTCTCCGTCTGACCTGCGACAGCGTTGAAGATGGCGTTGTCCTTGTTGCGCACATATTGATAATTGAAGCGTTGCTTTCCTCCTAAGACATAATAGAAAGCAATGTCGAAATCGAAGTTCTTATATGAGAAGTTCGCATACAAGCTACCTGAGTAAGGCGGTGTGAGATACTGAGCGCAACAAAGTCATCGCGTGTCAGCTGTTCAGTTCCTTGCTTCTCTTTACCATCAGGCGTTAAGAAGACAGGGTAACCCGTGAGTGGATTGATGCCTAAGGAATGTAAGCCGTAGAGCATATCGTATGACTTGCCCACCTCATAATCGGGTACAATGGATTGTTCGTCAATGTAGAGTTTGTCGGTCCAATAAAGACTAATCACTTTGTTATCATTATAAGCAATGTTTTCCACCTACGGACAAGCGATAGTCGTAGGCATCCAGGAGCTTTGCATTGAGTCCGAACTCGATACCTCTGTTCTCAAGGATACCGATGTTTCTTTTCATTGAGGTAAAGCCTGAATTGGTGGCAATAGGAACATCCAAGAGTGCTTGTTCCGTCCGACGGTTATACCAGTTCACGTCTAAGGTGAGGCGTTTTAATAGTTCGACAGACAAACCCTAAGTCGGTTGACTTATTCTGTTCTGGTTTCAGGTCTTTATTATACAATGACATCAATGAAAGGACACGACTGTTCTCGTAAGCCGTCTCGCCAAACATGAACGTACCCACCGTGTTGGATACCGTCACACCATTAAGGTTGGCGGTCACACCATAAGAGGCTTTGAGGTTTAGGCGCGTCAGTATCTTGTTGTCCTTCAGCCATGAGTAGTTCGTTGGTGTCAGCCCAGCCCAGTTGCCCATGCCGTGTTCCAACGTTTGTCCGCTGGCAAGATTGACGATGCATCGTTCTTATAGGGTGAAGTGAAGCATCATAAACGTTGTTGTAAGTATATCCTGCCACGAAGCCAACTCCCAATTGTGCATTCTTATCGCGAGGGTTCTTAACCGTTGGTTGACGGAAACCTTGTAGGGAGTTGTTGATGGCTGATGGTGCATCGATATTGCCAACGCCATAACCAACAATGCCTACTGCATCTGAATTAGTGCCATAGTAGTCCATGTTAGCACCGAGGGTCACATCGTGAACATCAGCAAAGACATGGTTGTACGTCACACGAAGGTTGCTCGAGATATTTGTTGTCGTACCCTTCGTACGGCTGTAGATGCCTTGTGCAAGTACAGGGATGCCCGAGTTTTGTTCTGAGAAGGCTGAGGCTGGCGTGAAACGATGCACATCGTTTTGTAAGAAGTCAAGCCCCGCCACGTAAGCTAGGGTAAGGTCCTTCCATGGGGTAAGTGTGATGTTAATGTCGGCTCCAGCATTCCCTATCCGTTGCATCGCTCTGATATTGATGCATCAAGTCATTAAAGGTCCTGTTAGGATAAGAGAAAAAGCTGACCTGTTTTCTGTTCGTAAGGATTAAGGTTATAAACGAGTGAGGTGGGGTCGAAGTCTGTACCATTCGGTGAATTGCTCTTAGCATATCCGCCCGAAACGCCTATCATCAGGTAGCCTATCTTCCCCAACTGCTGGTCAAGTCCCATCCTGACATTGAAACGTCGTTTGTCGTTCCCCTCGATTCGTCCACCCTGGTAGGTGTAGTTCCTGAAACATAATAGGTTGTTGACCCGTTCCTCCTTTAATACTGATGTTATGTTTCTGATAGAGGTTGTTGTGATAAGCTCTTTGAACCAATCGGTATGAATCGCACGAAGGGCTGCCAGACGCTGCTTTCGCCCTCTGCAATCAGTTGTTCTTTGTTCGGGTCAGCGGCATGGTAACGCTCGTAGTAGTCACGACTGTATAAATAGCCCGGTGCGGCAGGGTTCTGTAGTAAGCGTTCCAGTTCGAGCTTCTCATCCGTATCCATCAGTTTGATACCTCGACGGCCGCGAAGTGTCAAGCCCATATCCATGCTGTAGGAGAGGGTCATCTTCCCGGTATAACCATGTTGCGAAGTGATTTCAAGAACGCCATTGGCAGCTTTTATACCATATAAGGCACAGGCAGCAGCATCTTTCAGCACCTTAATGCTTGCTATGTCCTGTGGGTTCAAGTTGTAGAACGTCTCTGCCGTGATAATCTTTCCGTCTAGGATATACAGGGGTTCGTTGCTCGTGTTACCACGTCGGAAGGATGAGTTACCACGGATTCTGATTTGTGGTGCACTTCCTAAGTCGCTTGTGTTGATAATGTTCAAGCCCGGCACCATACCCTGAAGGGCAAGTCCCATGTCAATCATTGGCTTGTCAGTGAGCCGTTTGATATCTACATTCTCAACGATACCAGCTTTCGCACGAAGGTCGATGGCGTTGATATTGCTTTTTGGCTTTTTACGACGACCTCACCCATTTGGTTGTCGGCTTCAACCATCTTCACGTCCATGCGTTCACGGTACAGCATCTTTCAGCTGTTGTTTTTTTATAACCAATGTAACTGAAGGAAATCGGTGTCCCACTTCCCCAATCTCCACCTCAGTTGATATCGTCCAGTTGCATCCGTCACTGTCATTATCTTCGTGCCCTGCACATGGACAGTCACACCAATGAGGGCTTTTCGTTATTAGCGTCAGTGACATAGCCATAGAGTTTCTGATGCTGTGCCACTGCCTCAATAGGGATTGATGAAAAGGGTTGTCAATACGAGGACACCCAATCCCAACAGTTTTCATTTCTTTTAATTTATCGTTTGCTTTCTACCCATTGCTTTTGTCTGGGCTACAATCCACTCTACAACACGAGAGGTAGAAGCTGGAAGAATTCCGTCTGGGCTATAGATAATCTCTGCACCAGTCTTCTTCACCAATTCCTTCTGCACATCCTGCATCTTGTGACGGTCAGCCATACGCTTCACATCAGAGGTGAGATAGATTCCTTGTACGATGATACGCTTTTTCTTCTGGGCAGCCTTGGTGAGCAATGGCATCAACTCATTACTAAAATTGTGTCCCATCTCAATGAGTGCATGGTCAACATAGTTAATCTTCGTATTCTCCTTCGTGTACTTATCTACGTTGTTAAGCACCTCCTTCCAAAAAGCCTATGCGCTCGTCATCGCCATGTGCGAGGAAGATGACAGCCTCGTTCTGAGGGTCTTTTGACAGACTCTGAATGCGGTCGTGCATGCTCTTCTCTAAGAGGTAGCTATAATAGAAGGTAGGACCGAGGATGATTGGCGTCTTCGTGTGTACCATCTCCGTCTTCTCTTCAGCCAGCTCTTCGCGCACATAAGGGTTGTATTTATGACCAAGGATGTTTGGCAAATCCTCTTCTGTATGACCGGATGGTGCGATGAAGATAGGGAGTGCAAAGATGGTGTCAGCACCTTCTGCTTCGCATGCCTTTACCACGGATGCCACTGAAGGCTCGGTATATTCCATCAAGGCTACCTTTACAATATCAATACCTTTTAGTTTCCCCTCTGCAACCTGTTGTTTCACAAGTGGCTCTAAGTCTAATACGGGCTTACGCCATGACTCCATTGGTGATCCGTGAGCTACAATCATTAAAGCTGTTTTCGCTTGTAGCGTTGAAAGGGTTGTTAGCATGAAGGCTAACATCAAAAATAATCTTTTTGTTCATTTTATATTGTTTTTATTTATTAATTCGTCATCCTGACTAGCGTCAGGCGTAGAAATTATGCAAAGTTATAGATATTTTCTTTACACGCCAATACCTATATTTTATGATTTTAGTGGCTGTTAAAGACAATACAGCCTCACTCCACTATCCCTTCAGAGGGGAGGAGTGTAGGAAACAATTTGCTTGTAAAATGTTGAGTAAAATTACTGCAAAAATACCGAACTATTTGCGTAATACGAAGATAATCAGAATCTTTGCTATTAGAGCAAAAATTGTGATTCTTTTGGCATGTCTGAAAGATTAGTCATTTAGCAAGATGGTCTGTGTTTGTATGGTAATATAAACGCGCTTTCCCTGACAAGCTTCCTCTTCAAGCATTAATATAAATGGTGCGGAGGCTTATAGTTGGCAAGTTTGCAAGTTGATGAGTTTGTAAGTTGACGAGTTAACAAGTTGCTTGTTGACAGGGTAATTTAAGACAGAGTAACATAGGAACATTTTAATTCATAATCTCCGTCAATTCATAATTATGATATCCTCCGTCTGCTGTATTTCTTGCTACATATAACTTGTCAACTCGTCAACTCAACCAAAGGGGTATCTCGGCAATTACGCCCTCCCTTTTTACTTCTCCAACACCTTAAACTCTGCCCCAGTGGCGAAGTCCTGACCATTCTGCTCACTGAGGGCTGTCAGGCGGACGAAGCGGGTCCTGACAGGGGTGGTGAGGAGGATGGTCTTCTCCTTTCGGTTATTCTCAAGGGCACCTCAGCAACAGGCTTGCTCCATGTTTTACCATCGTTGCTCACCTGGATGCTGTAGTTCTTGATGTTACCATTGTTGCTGTCCTGACGAGGAAGATAGGTGAAGCCCTTGATGGTCTTCATACCGCCACAATCGAAATCGACCCAGTGAGGGTAGTTTGCCACTGTCACTGAGTACATCGTGTGCCAGTAAGTGCTTGGGTTGCCGTCAGTTAAGTGACTTGCATCACCTTCACCGCTCTCCTGACTTGAGGCAAAGACAACAGACAATGGGATGCTCTCAATGCGTGAGAAGGTTTGAGAAGCAACGAGCCAATCGTTCTCCTTCGTCCACGCTGAGATGGTACCACCATCATGTAGGTTCACTGCTCCCATGTACTTCATCGCCTTCTTGCTACCATTGATACGATAGAAGATGTCGCCTTTGGCTCCATTTGCATTGATTGTCACGTTGCCTTCCGCATCTCGAACGATGGTCAGTGGGGCAGCACCCTTCAGACTTACATTCGCATCACGCACGAGTGCGTCCGTCTTGACCGCAGACATAGGGACGAATCATATAACCGAAGGTATGTGGCGTTGCCATCACACGGTCGTGCTTCAGCGGACCACCCTGTCCACAGCTGTTACCACCAAGCCCCGTGATAGCCATGTCAAGGTGTAGATAGGTGTAGTCGCTCTGTGGCAACTCGTGTGGGTGGTTAGCCATGGCGATGGTGTTATCCGACCAAGGCAGCGCTGAGAAACTCATCTTATCTTTTGCCACGAAGAGCGCACCGTTACCATCGTCACCCGTCAGTGAGAGCCAACGTGTATCTTGATGGTTGCCAGTGTCCTGTGGTTTAGGGAAGGCAACGAACTCATCCTTCACATTCGGCTGTGCATAGATACCAATCATCTGACCCGTCTTGCGGTCGGGATAGTTATCTATGGTACCACGACCATAGTAGTTCAGACGACCGAGCTGGTTAGGAATACGAAGGGTATAACCCAATTTTGCAAGTGTCAGGTTAGGTTTATTACTTGTGATTGCATCTCACTCTCTATACTTCCGTCAGGGAAGATGGTGTAAACCACCTGCGTATTGAAGTGGAAGTCGTCTTTGCCGAAAGGCTTCTCTTTGTACTCAATCAGCTTCTTCCAGTTGGCATTGCCACCCTCAAGGCGATAGCCATAAGGTGCTTGTGATACAACGTTGAAGACCACTGACACTGAGCCGTCAGCATTAACGTGGGTGGTATAGTCAGTGCACTTATGTTGGAGGTTGTTCAAACCGTTCGCATACCAATCCTCGTAAGCCCAGTTGTCGTTGTTGACCCACGCACGGAAGGCGTTCAATTCTGGTCCACAACCATCAGGAATGATGGTCTTACCAGCATATTGAAGGTTATAAATCGTACCCTTAGAGAGGTCGAATGTTGTCGTAAAGTCCTTACCTGAAAGGGCTAACTTGTTATCCTTCACGGTAGATATCATCACCTTACCCTTTGCGTCGAGGGCAGGACGTACCGCTGCTACCTGTACAGGCAACTGCTCCTCAGCCTGAATATAGCCCGCCTTAGCCCATGGCATGTCACGTTTGAGACGATAGGTAACGTAAGGAGGTACTCCTTGTTAGGGTCGAGACCCTCGTTGAGTACTGCTATCGTGATGCTCTTATGCTTTCGTGCGGGTACGCTACCAAGTTCAAGCTCGCCCTGTTTTACGCGTACGCCATCAGCTGTCAACTCGTACGACATAGCGTAATCGCTGAGGTCATCCGTGTAATAGTTCTTATTGAATACGTCCAGAGTAGCGGTCTTCGTATCCTTCCAGCTTGTACCAATATACTGATAAACCTTCTTCACCTCATAGTATTGTGGCTTTGGCAGCTCATCTCCGAAGATGATACCATTCATAACGAACTGGTACTGTCATTAGGTGTATCACCGAAGTCGCCACCATAACCTAGGTAACGTTTTGCCATCCTTTGTGTAGTTATACATACTCTGGTCAATCCAGTCCCAGATGGCACCACCCATGAAGAAGTTGGTTGACTCCATCGCGTTCCAATAGTCAACGAGGTTGCCGACAGCATTACCCATTGAGTGGGCATACTCTGAGATGTGGAAAGGATACTTGATGTTCATCTTTCCTTTCACGGCATCACGAGTCCACGCAATACTTGGATACTGGTTAGAACCTATATCCACGATGTCGTTATTGCGCTCATACTGAACGGGTCGGGATGCATCGTAAGCCTTCAAAGAGTCGTAGCTACAACGAAGTTATGACCTGGTCCTGCCTCGTTGCCTAAACTCCAGATTACGATGGATGGCTGATTGACCAACTGACGTGTCATTGTCATGACGCGATCGACGTGGGCTGCTTGGAACTCTGGCACGTGAGAAAGTGACGCCTTGCCATAGAAGTATTCGTGGCTCTCGATGTTGGCTTCGCTCTCCAAGTAGATACCATACTTGTTGCAGAGATAATAGAAGTAAGGGTCGTTAGGATAATGTGAGGTACGGATGTGGTTGATATTCGCACGTTTCATCAGCATAATCTCACGTTCCATCTGCTCACGAGAGATAACCTTACCCGTCAATGGATTCGTGTCGTGGCGGTTGACACCCTTGAGTTTCACAGGTTTACCATTGATATAATAATATCTTCCAGCCAAACCGAACTCGTCCTGACTGGCAGGTGTATCCTTAATCTCAACGGTACGGAAACCAGTTTGAAACTGATGGTTTCAACAACCTTCTTCCCCTGCAACAGCTCGCCAACAAGGACATAGACATTTGGCGCTTCAGCCGTCCACGTTGCCACATTGTTCAGGGTGAGCGTCTGCCGGAGGTCGGTCTGGGCATTGCTGCCACAAGCGGTCCTCGTCTTCGTATCCTCGAAGGTTGCAACGAGTTCGTTGTCGTCAGCAAAGAGTCTATTCTTATAAATGCTCAACGGAGGTGGAGGTCCTTGCCTTCTTTGTCGTAAGGTTCTGCAGTGTTGTGTTGAGGTCAATAGTGCCCTTGCCATCTTCAAAGGAAGGGATTGCCTTCACGTCAGCGATATGCACCTTTGGCGTTGCCGTAACACTCACGTTACGGAAGATACCAGGCAGGCGGAACATGTCTTGCGCCTCGAGGAAACTACCATCCGATGAGCGGTAAACCTCAACAGCCACCTCGTTCTTACCCTTTGTGATATAAGGTGTGATATCGAATTGTGCCGTGTTACGAGAGTTCTTTGAGAAGCCTACGTAATGACGTAGTTAATCCATAGATAGAAGAAGGAGTCAACACCATCAAAGTTCAGATAGACCTCCTTGCCGTCCCAGTTGGCTGGGATATCAAAACTTCTTCTGAATGAACCCACTTCATTACGATATTCGTAGGTGGTATAGTTCTTTGGTGGTTCACGCATAACACCCTTCTTCCAGTCGCCTGGTTCGATGTTATACTTAAAAGATAACCCACTGATTGACATAGATTGGTACACCATATTTCAGCGTTCCATCCTTCTGAATACCTGCCATATTCCAGCTTACAGGCACCTGCAGACGATCCCACTTACTATCATCATAACCCTTTGCGAAGAAGTCCTTTGGACGTTCATCAGGGTTTTTGCGAAGTGGAAATGCCATTCTCCGTTGAGAGAAAGGTAATCCTTTGCGAACTCTGGCAGCACCTTCCGTGCTTCATCGATGGATGAGAAGGATGAAAACAAGGCACGAGCAGGCAACTTATTGTAGCCCAATGCACCTGGCGACTGCCACTCATCACCCGTTGGTGCTGTAGCCTGACCGAAGAGATAGCCTCCCGTAGGATGGTTATCAGCTTGTATCGGTGTCGCTGTTAATGACGATAATAGTAAACCGAATAGTAATTGCTTATACATAATAGTTAGGTTTTTATTCTTCTTTTGTCATGCCCTAACTGCCGTCTCAAGGGGCAGGGTTAATGGCACTATGGGGCTGTTATTCAGACTGTAAGCCCCTGTTGTTTTGCGAACTTAGGCAAAGTTAATAAAAACAAATAAGCAATAGGAAAGGGAGGATATTACGTAAATAATACACTCTTGGGAGAAAGTTGACAAGTGAACGAGTGAACGAGGTAAACAAGTTAATTGCGAAGAAAAGACAGAGTAATGAGGGAAGTGGACAAGGGAACGAGTGAACAAGTGAACGAGTTAATTGCGAAGAAAGACAGAGTAACAAGGGAACAAGTTGACAAGTTAGACGAGTTGACGAGTGAACAAGTTAATTGTGAAGGGAGACAAAGTAACAGGGGAACAGGGGTAAAGTACTTATAATATATGGGGCGAGAAGGGCTTGAAAAAAGCAAGAGACTAATACACTTCTTACAAGAAGAGTTTTGGTTTTCATTTGCTGTCACTTTTTAACACTTCAGTAATCACACTGTAAACTAATAAGTTAGATGATTATTTAGAGTGATAGGAGTGACAGCAAAGTTTGTTTTATAGAAATGTATTAAGAAAAACAAAGCGACATGAGGGGTGACAAGTTAGACGAGTGAACGAGCCGACAAGTTAACAGGTTGCTTGTGGAGAGTACGAGACAACATGAGAACTTACTAAGTTTAACACTCACTTTCGCCTATTTCTTGCAGTCACCGTACTTTCCTCGTTTTTCTTATGGGCTCTGTGTCCCTACAAATTTTTATTCTTTTTGAATGGTGAGTGTTTTAAGTTCAACTTATCGTATATCTGTTTTGCTTGCTTCGAAGGACTACTACATTGGCGCATCTCGATGTTCTCACCTAATGGATTCTTCCCTTTTTGTTGTTACGAGCTTCTGGGTGCTCATACGTCTTACAATCTCGGTCCAGTAACAGGATTCTCCTTCTCGTTTTTAATTGACAGCGGATGGTGTTTACCACCCAATAGGCTAATAAACCGAAGAAGAGGTGTGCGTCGCTTCGCTCATCTTTCTGATGATAGATAGGACGGAGGTTGAGGTCATTCTTTTAGTTGCCTGTTTGTACATTCTATCTCACGAATGAGATTGTAGTATTCCCATGTCACACGCTCAGAAAGTGTCCTGATATTGCTGCGGAGGAAGTGAACTCGTGACCGGACTCCATTGCAGAGAGGTCTTTTATCTCCCAGTCCACGCGCAGCATCTGCTTAGGGTTTCTTCTCATTTTTTATGTAGCTTATCTGGTAGAACTTCGCTATAGATGGGTACTTCTGTATGGCACGTCCTGTACGTTCAACAACCTTTTCATAGGTTTTCGTTCCACCTTTCTTGGAGATTCCATCGTTTATTCTCTTCAGTTCCATCTCAAAACGCTCTCTCCAGACCCTGTTCATAGACGACTCTGTCATAGCTTTCGAAGGAGATGTTATTTCGAGATAATAATCCTTGTCATCTTCTGTCTTAACCTCTTTCAGCGTTATTTTCTGCCGACGGGCATCCATTACCGTAACACTCTTGTTATCATCACTGAGCGTATAGTCCTTCATCTTTGTACGGGATACGCAGAGATAATTGTAACCTTTTTTTTTGATCAGCTCCAAGTTCTCTTCCGTGGCAACACCTGCATCCATGACAACGAGCGTATCTTTTGTCCGTGATGGATTCCTCTTTGCTAACGTATCAATCATATTGGGCAGAGACTTAGGGTCTGCTGTATTACCCTCCAAGATAGAAGAATAACGTATAAAACCTTCTTTATTGATACATAGTGCAAGTACAAGTAGCTTACAGTCAGAGCGTTTTTCTTTTGATCGACCGAACTTGGCTTTGTTGCTATTACGCTTGCTGCCCTCGAAATAGAAGTTGGTTAAGTCGAAGAGCATCAACTTGTTGTCTATATTAAAGAGATTGTCAGTAACGTTGCACAGATGACGCTCTAACTGTTCCTTTAGTTCATATAATTTGTCAGTGACTTTATACAGAGAATTGATTCCTGGTGTCCAGCCAGGAACTCCACTATAAAGTTCAGCGGCAGCCGAGTTATCGCGCAAATAATAATAAGATGAACGTTCAGAAACTGCATATACCGTGCGAACAATCAATGCTGACAAAGCTGTGTGTATTGTATTCTCCGTCCAGCCGTTTTTGCGCAGGAAACCCTCTAATTGCAGTTTGTCTATCGTCTGCTTGCAGAGCCACTCAGCACCGACATTCCTTGCGTTAGTATATTTTGCCGTCTCAAGGTCAACGTAGTTCTCATATTTTCTCAGCGATTTCTGCTCTTCCTTGTTAAACCTATCAATTCCACCTTCGTTCTCCATACGGCTCCACCATTCGTCAGCCTTTGCCTGTTCAATAGGAGTAAGCCCGTCAAGATGTTCCTTGAAAAGCGAGGGTGTACTTCTGTTTTTGAAGCGTTCGGTAAGTGCGTATGCAATTTTTCGAACCTGTACGGCAGTAAGTGAAGGTTCGAACCCGATGTTCAACAGAATTAGCGAATGTACATGACCCTGCACGTCACGATATGACTCCTTGATGCGATAATAAGGAGCCATGTCGCCTGTTGCAGGGTTGAATCGTGTCTGTACATTTGCGTGCATGAGTGCAAAGTAACAAAAATAATTTTGATATGACGGTGTCCTACAAATCAGATTTTACCCTCGTTACAATACCCTATGCTTGATTATCAATTATTTATAAAATTGATACTACACAAAACATCCCGAAAAATTTATGAAAAATATTTTTTTACCGGTTAAACTTGGGTTGGTTTCCGCTATGCCGCTAAATCTATAACAAGTCACAAGGGGCAACGACTTTCTGATTTGGGTCCATACCACGTCTTTTCATTAGTTTACCAAGTCCGAAGATATGATAAGACTTGATAGGCTTGGGCGTAGCAAGTTGAATACCAAACTGATCCTTATAGATGTCGTATATAAGTTCTGAACAATAATACTTGTCATTATTAAACTTAAAGGCTAAATCATAACGCTTACCAAGTATGTTAGCATACTTTAATTTTGACAGGTTTGTTCAGTACTCGTCTTCTCTTACACCTTCCCATCTTACCCCTATCAATCCACTTCTTAAGTGGAGTGAGCTTGACAACATTAGAGGCTAAGCACATAGAGTTTTCCTTCCTTTTCTACAATCACACCACAATGTGACCACGGAGAATTAGTTGCTAATTGAATAAAAGGCGACTGACGACTTTGCGATACTTGAAAGATTAAGTCTCCTTCCTTAAAATCATTCGTCACTCTTGGAGTTCGCTGCGCATACAATGCAATAGCAACCAATAGTAACATGATTATTGTCTTAAACTTTCATTATTATTCTGTTATTCTTTGACTTATAAGGACTCTAAAATTACATTTCCCATTATTTAGGAGTAGCTGTAAAAGCGATTGCAAAAGGTAATGATTCTAAAGCAGAATGTTAAGCGGGATGAACTTTTTCTTATAAACTACTCTCTGTCTGACCTTTCCTAAAAGTGAGAATACTACTAAAAAAAGTAGAAGTACCATGCTTAAAAATACTAAACAATAATCCACCTCAACTTTTGCCAGCTCTATTTACCCTTGTTTTAATGGAAGATACTCGCAGAGGAATAAAAAGTTCGAGTCGAAGATCCAAAGGTCTTAATCCTTGTTGTAATGGAAGATACACTCAGAGGGCTGAAGAACCTCGACAAACTCACCAATGAGAAGGTCTTAATCCTTGTTATAATGGAAGATACTCTCAGATGCTCTCAAATGGTAAGTGAGAATGACACACTCAAAAGTCTTAATCCTTTTTGTAATGGAGGATACTCTCAGAGATACTTGTTCATTCAATGATAGAATACTTTATAAGAGTCTTAATCCTTGTTTTAATGGAAGATTCTCTCAGAGCACATTAGCATTTAGTGTAGTTTTCATTGATTTTTATGTCTTAATCCTTGTTTTAATGGAAGATACTCATAGAGCTGCTCAAAATATGGACTTAAATTAATGTAGGGAAGTCTTAATCCTTGTTGTAATGGAAGATACGCTCAGAGTATTACAGATGTCAAGGTAGAGCGACTACATGATATGTCTTAATCCTTGTTGTAATGGAAGATACTCTCACAGTGCAAAATTACAATAATTCCGAAGCATTGGATGCTGTCTTCATCCTTGTTTTAATGGAAGAAACTCGCAGAGCGTCGACATTAATGGTACGTCAGACCAGCAGCTGTCTTAATCCTTGTTGTAATGGAAGATACTCTCAGAGCTGAACAGCGTTATTATTATCATTCTATCTTCCCTGTGTCTTAATCCTTGTTCTAATGGAAGATTCTCTCAGAGAACATTCAAACTTACACTTATGAAGTATTTCAAAAAGTCTTAATCCTTGTTGTAATGGAAGATACTCTCAGAGAATAAAGACATCTTAGATAGGTTTAATCAGCAAAAGTCTTAATCCTTGTTTTAATGGAAGATACTCTCAGAGTGGACAGAAACATACGGCAACGAAATCAAAAGGCTTGTCTTAATCCTTGTTTTAATGGAAGATACTCTCAGAGAATTATGAAGAAACTAATTTTTATTATCAGTGTCTTAATCCTTGTTTTAATGGAAGATACTCTCAGAAGACAATCTTCATAGTTTCTATAATGACTATTTACGTCTTAATCCTTTGTTTTTAATGGAAGATACTCTCAGAGAAGTTAAAATGTTTAATTAGACAATGGTAATAGTGAGTCTTAATCCTTGTTTTAATGGAAGATACTCAGAGTAGTGCAAAGAACGACCGTATCTTAAACGGAGAAGGGTCTTAATCCTTGTTCTAATGGAAGATACTCTCAGAGTGGATGGAATATTGTAGATGATTTAGGTGTTACGTCTTAATCCTTGTTCTAATGGAAGATACTCTCAGAGCATAGTAATTATAATTAAAGTTTTTAGTTATTGTGTCTTAATCCTTGTTCTAATGGAAGATACTCTCAGAGAAAAACAGTAAAAAAATGGAAACAAAAGAAGTAAAAATGTCTTAATCCTTGTTCTAATGGAAGATACTCTCAGAGTTACGCACTCAGTGCAAACTCAGTCATAAGGAGTCTTAATCCTTGTTTTAATGGAAGATACTCTCAGAGAAGTGAAAAATATTCTTTTTAAAGGTATCTTATGTAGTCTTAATCCTTGTTCTAATGGAAGATACTCTCAGAGAGTTATGAATAAAATTACAGAAGAACCTATCTCAGGTCTTAATCCTTGTTTTAATGGAAGATACTCTCAGAGAGACGCTGTTGCAGAGTACAAGCAGGCTCGCGTGTGTCTTAATCCTTGTTTTAATGGAAGATACTCTCAGAGTATGTTGAAGACGATTTTCACTGCGGTTATATGAAGTCTTAATCCTTGTTTTAATGGAAGATACTCTCAGAGAGCAAGACATACGAATCCTTTGTATAAGCGGGATTGGTATTTATAAGACCAATAACGCATGTTCATGTTAACAGATTTTAACTGCCTTCTAAGCGAGTGCAAAGGTAGTAATTTTTAAGCAAAATGTCAAGGAACGCTGGGTTAAATCTTATCAACCAAAGGTGACTTTTTTATAGGTTATTGCCTATCTGATGTTTCCAAAAGCGAGAAGTGATATCCTCAAAGCTGCCATCAGTACAGCGGCGATACATTCGTTGATTGGTGCGTGGGGAATCGAGTCCACCGAGATGGCGAAGATAAGGTCCCACTTTAATATAATCAAAATGCTGTTGGTCGATGAGAGGAGGAGATTGCTGTGCTCCAGTACTCACCAACCAGCCTTCAAACCGTTGTGACGTTCTTGGACATATTTCGCAAGTAGGTCGACAGCCGCTGGGTCACCATCGCCACCCATAAAACCCACATAGGTAATGGTATCTTTCGCACCATGAATCAGTGTAGACAGTGCTTCAGCCGTCAATTCATCTCCCCTATTTGTCCACAAGAACTGACTATGACAGCCCGGACAACGACACGGACATCCCGAAATATTAATGGCAAGTGTCACCTCATCGGGAAACTCCTGAAAGACGATATCTGTATTGATATAACGAAGCATTACTATCTGATTCTTTTTTCTAAACACGCTTATGCTCAAGTGATTATCTTCACCCACACAACACCGTTTCACCTCCTTTTAGATGAACGATTTTCTACTCTACAAAGATATAAAGAAAGTATTAAACAAAGCAGACTTTATCTGGAATTATTGATAAAATCAGTAAACGATGTTACTGTCACTAAAAATATGAAATGAAAAAGACTGCCCATTGTGTGATAGAGGCACAAAAGAGCGATGATAACAATATTTCCCTACCAGGACAAAAATAAGTATGTTTCAATGATAAGAGAATTTAAAGTTCGCGGTCAACCAAAAGTGCACAACTGCAAATGTAGTTATTTACTCTGATATTTCATTCTGTTATTATTAGGAAATCTGTTGTTGATTGATTTTTATTTATAGCCTCAACCAATCGGTCATTAGAGCCTAAACTTATTATGGTCTAATGACCGATTTGGCTTTAAACATATACTACTATAAGTTTGTTTTCATTTGCTGTCACTTTTAACATTCCGAGTAAACTCATTGTAAATCAATTATATAAGCATTCGTTAAAAGGTAACAGAAATGACAGCAAACTTATTTTAGTTCAACTTGTCTATGCAGATTAAGCACACAAAAGATTCAAGAAAGCTGTATCTTTCAGATAATCAACAAACAAAGAGAAGAATAAAGGGAAAATGGGTTTACGAATTGAAACGAGCAAGTTTCTTACCCTTTCTTTATTCTGCATTGTCTCAAAAGAATATTTAACTCAACAATGCAAAGGTAGTTTATTTCTTGAAGAAAAGCAAAAGAGAACATCAACTTTTACCATCAGAGGGCTATTTCCGTCAATGAATATAGCTTATGCCCTCTACAGAAAAACGGAGTCCCATTTTCAGCGGGTATACACCTGACATTCCCCTGTTTGCATGCATTTAAAAGTGCTCGTAAAATGTTAAAAATACACTTTCTGCAGAAATTTTTCTTCGATTTTCTTGGCAATTTCATTTTAATACTTTATTTTTGCGATATAATAGTAAAAGATTTTGGAGTATGGAATACCTGCAGACTATTTTGCTACATGCCCTTGTACATGTCGCGTATCTTTCCAATTCGTGGCGTTTGACTTTTCGGTTGGTCTATCACAATTCCAACTTTTTCTTCCCATAGTATCTTTTTGCCTTTATACTGGATATTACCAAAAATATCCTCTATAAGCTTAATTTCTTATTAACGTAAATGTTTTATAAGCATCCATTTATATAAGCATCCATTTAATAGTTAACTAAAATTTTTAAACCGATGAAAAATAAAGTTATTTTACTGATGCTGCTGTTTGTCTTTACTTATACTAAGGCACAGGGGCAGACGGTTGTTTACACATATAATGCACAAGGTAGTTGTACTTTCCCGGGTTATTAGGGGAACACTTCCCAAAGCCAAGAAAGCCCTAAAAACTTCTACAGACACGAAACTGTTAAAAGTAGACCTCTCTCCAGCACCAACTTTTTCAAGATCAACTTTCTATCTCAATTGTGGGATTGCCTTCAGACCATAATTTATCATATATCATGGCAAATGTATCAGGTCAAGTTGCTTTCAATGGTTTAATTGGGGAATGGAAGTATTACCTTAACGACTACAAACCTGCCAAAAGGAATTTTACATTGTTAAAGTAAGTGGAGGACTTTTGAAAAAAATCATATAAATTGCTTAAAAAAATTAGAGCTTATGAAAAACATTTACTTCTTTTGATATATTTATTGGTAACGATAAGCAGTCTTGCACAGGAACGTCTTTATACTGATAAAAGAACACGGAGGAGTCGAAATGGAGTTTTCGGCAAAATCAATGATGAGATAAATGTTTCTCCTACAGGACAACTGTCATACGAAATCCCGATACCAGCTCTTCCCGGAACAGGTGGTATGAAGCCGAATTATCAGTATGTTACAACAGTTCCACGAAAAATGGTTTGGCTGGATATGGCTTTTGACCTTATGGGACTATCCATTATAAGCCGAATTCCATCAGACAGGTTTCATGATGGGATGGTACATGCAATAGATTTTACTAGTCGTGATCATTTTTGCATTGGACGGTCAGAGATTAATAAAATATAACTATTCTTATGGTACGGAGACAGATATAGAACAGAAAACAATTCTTTGCAAAAAATCTTGGCAAATGGAAAAAGTACCAACCCTACATCTTTCACGGTATATACCAAGTCTGGATTGATATATGATTATGTAACCGTATCAAAAGCATTAGGTAAGGCAGAAACAGACTCAACCCTGTTTTGGCTTGTGTCAAAAGTATCTGACACAAAAGGTAACTATTTCACCGTCACATATGATGGTGAGGCTAGTACCAATGATTTCTATCCTTCACGAATTGACTATACGGGAAATGCCACGGTAGGATTGTCTCCTTATGCCTCAATCCGTTTTAGTTACATGAGCAATCCTTATTCACCGGTTACTTATGTCAATGGCGCGAGAGTTAAAAGGAGCCAACTTCTTTTTTCTATAGCACTGTTCATGGGAGACCAAGTCGTGCGTAACTTTCAGTTTAATTATCAAGTCGAAAAAACGCAAATATCAACTTTCAGAAGTAACAGAGACCGCGTCTGGAGGAGAAACATAAGAATCCGACACAACTGACGTGGACCAATCTTAGCGATTTTAAGGTACAGAATTACAATTACTCCCCAGACAAAACTTATTCACAAGGCGACTTTGACTGTAGGTGATTTCAATGGCGATGGATTGGCAGATTTCATAGCAACTCCAGAGAATGACAGAGCAGGTTGGAAAAGGCTGGAAACTTTTTATAAGTCATAGCACTTACTTTGAACAGGTCGCAAGTGGGACATGGAACTGGAATGACGATAAACTTGAGCAGGTTGTCTGTGGGGACTTTAACGGTGACTAGTTGTGCCGATGTTGTTGCAAAACGATGCCATTCCGGCAAAATGGCATAACTGCGACTTATACACAACATCGGTGGACAACAACGGAAAAGATAAGTCTTGCTTTCTCGAAATGTTTTCATCTCGCTTGCAAGAGATTATACAATCCAAACCGTAGAATTGAATGGCGATGGAGCTGCTGACTTGTTCGCATGGCTTTCGAATTCCAAGGAGTGTAAACTAATCCGCTCAAAGGAGGGGCAAATGGGTTAACACCTTTAGATTAGTACGGCGGTTAGATATTGTTCCGAAAAGTGGGACAGGGTTGAATATGGCGATTTCAATGGAGATGGGCTGACAGATGTGATGAACCTCAATGACAACGGTAACTCGTATCATGTATTGTGATGGTGTGGGAACCATGACTAAGGAGGATAAATCGTCATGGGACTAATAAGAACCATTATCTCGAACTTGAGATTTCAATGGAGATGGAAAGACTGACATGCTGCTTACTGCGTGGACAAAAAGATCCCAATAGAGGAGTGATGGAGTACTTGGTGCATCAATTATTCAAAAGGGGATGGCAAGTTTACCACAGAGTATTATGAAAAACCCTTTGATGCACGTTCAAAGCAACTGTATATTGCGGATCTAAACGGTGATGGATTCGATGACTTCCAGGGCCATCGACAAGACATCTTCTGGAAGTAATACGACGCAACCGCAGTACTACCTTAGTGACGGAAGAGGCAATTTTTATAAACAGGTAAAAGGTGGTAGTGTATATCTGCAGACAAGTGGCATTTCTATGTTGGCGATTTCAACGGTGACGGAAAAGCTGATTTCGTTTGTACCTCTAATTGGAATAAAAGCAACTGGGATGGTTATCAGGTTTAGTTTGATGCCATCTGACAAACATAGTCTTTTGACGGGTATCAAAGACGGTTTGGGCAATTCCACCAATATTGATTATAAATATCTGACAGATGAAAGTGTATTTACCAGAGGCAGGACAAATTCATATCCTCTTGTCTCCATAGGATTGTCATGGCCTAGTGGCGTCTGTTTCAACACCAGATGGAATTGGCGGGACTAATGTAACATCTTACAGATATGAAGATGCGTTATTCCACAAAAATGGGCGTGGTTTGCTGGGCTTTGCAAAATGCTATGTGAAAGACGAGACCACCAATACACTGAACACTACCGAATATTCGGTGAACATCGAGAAATATGTGATTGCGCTCAAGCATAGCCAGACCATTGTCAACGACAAGGTGATTGAGGAGAGCTACCTCACATATACACTTAAATCAAACTATGCTTCGTCGTCCTATAATTCTAGCATCTATACCTATATGCCGATGACGGTTCATCAGAAGAACTACGAGTTTAACACCGGTGAACTAATCAAGGATGTAAAGACAGACTATGAGTATGACACTGGGGAATACCACAAAAAACCATTGTTAAGAATGGAAGCATTGAGACAACCACCACCAGTACTTTCATCAATAATACTGACAAATGGCTTTTTAAGGCAGACTAACGGAAAGTATTGTTTCCAAATCCAATGAGAGTGGTCAACAACTCGAAGTCCTCATTCGAATATGATCCGAATTCCGGCATGCTGACCACGAAGTGTTTGCCCGGGAAATACCGAATTGGGCTATAGAAAACATACGTCCACGACAACTTTGGAAACATTGTTAAAAGTACTGTTTCTTCTCTTGATGGCTCATCAGAAAGGATTACTCAAACCCACTATGATGCCAAGGGCAGATATATCGTATCCTCTACCAACAGTTTAGGATTTATTGAAACATTGAAATACAACGAGGTGGAGGGACTTGTTACCGCTTCAACGGATAAGAACGGCATTGTTACTAATTACACTTACGATAAATTTGGTAATCTTGTTACAGCATCTACCCCTATCTCAAAAACATTGAAAACTACGGGGTGGAGTGCCGGAATGTCTGATGCACCAGCGAACGCATTGTATTTTGAGTGGAACAAGACTACAGGAGAGCCTTCTTCCATCGAGTTCATACGACTGTTTAGGACGTCTGTTGAGAAAAGTTACGGAGTCGGTTAACGGAAAGAAGGTCTCATAGACCGGACTTATGATAAGAAGGGGCTTGTCGAAAGGACTTCTGAGCCATATTATGTCGGCGGACAACAGTATTGGAGCAAGAATGAATACGATGCTGTGGGCAGGACTACTGCGCAAACTGCCCTGATGGAAGCCGCCACATCTTCGCATATAGTGGACTTAAGACTACGGCAACGGACCCACTTGGAAGCATCAGTACAAAAATTAGCAATCTTAACGGCTTGCTGGCTTCCAGTATTGACAATGCTGGTACAGGCATTACTTACAAATATGATGCGGATGGAAAGTGCATAGAAACTAAGGGACCAAGGACGACCATTCACTGTTCCTATGACATAGCAGGAAACCGAATAAGCTTGGATGATCCGGATTTAGGGCATTCCCAGGACACATACAATGCGTTTGGAGAGCTTATTGCCCATCAAGACGGTCACGGGGAGACCCGATTTGAATATGACACTGGTGGACGTATCATGCAGGAAGTCCGACCGGAGTAACGATTTCAACTACATATGACAAAGGATGGAAGGGTGCTGTTGACGAAGTCGTTTCTGTGGGTTCCATACAGTATTCAGAGACATATACTTATGATAATTACGGACGGGTTATCAAGAAAAATACTGTCATAGATGACAGGGCGTATGAGACGTCAGTACTATACAACTTGGCAAATCAGGTTGAGACCATAAAATATCCCAAAGGACTGAAAGTTAAGAATGAGTATGATGCTGCGGAATACAGATATCAGTTTCAAATGCCGACAACCAGAAACTCTATTGGAGCTCCATGACTTGGATGCAAGGGGACAGATAGAGAAGGAAGAATTCGGAAACGGTCTCATCACAACAACAGCTCATGATCCCCAAAAAGGTACCATCTCCAGCATATTGACACCCGGAATTCAAAATTGGACATACAGTTTTGATGCCGTGGGCAATCTTGTCACACGTCGTGATTTAAAGAGAAATCTATCGGAATCCTTCTCGTATGATGGTTTGTATCGTCTGACAAATGTTCGTAAGAATGGTCAGGTGACGCAGTCCATGACTTATGACAACGCTGGCAATATAACCAGCAAGTCTGATGTCGGAACATATATCTATACAGATGGTTCCAACAAGTTGTCTTCCATTACGGATTGCAAGCGTTCCATTGCGACTTGGGATGAAATCAGCTATAACTCTTTCGACAAAGTAGCCAAGATTGTATCAGGCGATAAAACAATGCTGATAGAATACGGTCCAGACAAATCGAGAGTATTGGTAGATATTCAGGGAGTGCGGAAATATTATGTGGATAATCTGTTTGAGCAGACTGTTGAAAATGGCAAGATAAGTGGCACAAACTATATCTTTGTATTTGGAAAGGCTGGGCAATACTCTCACAGGATGCTAATGACATTGAAGATGTAAAATACCTACATCATGACCACTTAGGCTCCATTCAGGTTTATTCTGATGAACTCGGCAAGCTGTATCAGGAACTAAGCTATGATGCATGGGGATTAAGGCGTAACCCGGAGACATGGGTAGTATTTGATGTGGTGGCATCAAGCAATGCTTATAATGATCATGGCTTCGGCGGGCATGAACATATTGACCTGTTTGAACTGGTCAATATGGACGGTAGAATGTATGACCCTGTCGTGGGACGTTTTATTTCTGCTGACCCGTTTATACAGAGCCCAGACTTTACACAAAGCCTGAACCGCTATGCGTATTGTATAAACAACCCTCTTTCTGATAGATCCATCCGGATATAGCTGGTTTAGCAAAAACTGGGAAAACAATTACTGCGTCTATAGTTGGTATAGCAGTCTCTGTCGTAACACTTGGGTCTGGCACTACCCTAGAGCTGCTATCATTGCTGGTGCAGTAGGAGGTGCTGCTGGCGCATTGACGGGTGCCCTACTAACGGGGCTAATATTGGACAAATAACAAAAGCACCTTTATCGGAGCCGTAGTTGGTGGTGCAAGCGGTTTCTTAAATTTTGCCTCAGGTGGTGGAACTATATGGGAACAACTATTTAAACATACATTTTCTCAGGGGTTGGTTAGAAGGAGTACAAGGAGGTAATATGTTCCATGGTTTTATGATGGGGCTGTATCGGGAGCAGGCGGATATGGCATTAACAAAGCTACAGATATGACAAAAGCATTAAAAATCATATCTGCTTCTATCGTTAGTGGAACAATAGATGAAATAGGTGGAGGTAAATTTGCAAATGGAGCTGTTACAGGAGCCTTTTTCATTTCTTTTTAACGATTATATGCATTTAAGAAAAATAAGGATGCATCATAGAGCTAAAAATGTTTGTCACTTTTCCTTTTGATGAAAAAGTGGGTGCTGCAAATGCATTGATGACAGTTGACACTTATGTTTTATATAAATGATCATGTACAGTCAAGATTCTCGATGCACATGTTATGCTAACATCATACTCTAATATTTCCGATATAGATGTTGAAGGTGCGTTCGAAGTAGAATTTAAAGTAGGAAGTAAGAAGTCGGAATACTCTTTTAAAAACAACTGAACATATGTTGTTCCTTCTGGAACAAATTTTACAGGTGATGTACATATTGATAATGTTATAGAAATGCACTCCCAATAAATTTAAACGTATTTGGAGGTTGGAATTATAGCGCACCTGGGGGACGTGGGTCACTTACAAGACCGACTTTTATAGGTTTATTTATACCTGCAAGATATAATCATAATTTCAGAATAAAAATAACTAACTAATAAGTTTCTATGAGAAAGATATTGTATATTTGTAGTGTATCGTATTGATTATTGGATGCGCCAAAGGACAGAATAAAGAAGATCTCAAAGAACTTCGTGACAGTTTAGACAATGTGTTCTTTATGGGTTGTGTGCGTAACGACACAATAATGTTTAAAAGAGCATTGGAACTTTCGAACTATTTACTTAGTGCTGATACTTCGAATATCGATAGAGACAATATTATCAGTATCGTTCCATAATCTTCTTTTCATTGGGGCGCATGGATGAGGCTATGGCTAATGCTGAGCATGCAGTTTTGACCCTTCAAGAAAACAATCCGTTACGGCTTATCTTTCTGTCTGAAAAATACTTAAGAGAACATAATAAAGACTCAGCTACTTATTACATTGAAAAGACAATTGCTGTTTGTGACAGTTCTTTGAATGATGAGTACAACGAGGATATGGCTATTAATAAGATTAAAGCAATTTATCTGCGTGATGGAGAGAAGAATGCAAAGATTTATTTGTCAAAACTATTAAGGGCACATCCAAGCCCATTGCTAAAATCATTAGACGGAGACTGGAATGAATGGGTTCGCATGAATGATGAAGAATTAAAACTGATGAATATTAAGATCTTGAGATAGAAATGGTATGTTGGAAAGCTAACTTAGTATTCAATTATTGTGCTAGCAAACACAAAATAGTGATGTTCTAAGTGTATGATGCCTTTTAGAGGTTTTGCATATTCCTGCTGTAAGGTAAACCTCTGTGGCAAAAGTTGACCTGCCTTTCGTAACCTGCTAAAATGTTCTTTATATCTCTAATCATGACTTTGGAGTAATTTAATCCCTTTCGGAACAAGGGTTGCATTCGAGTTAACGCTTTTTGGCTTGCAAAGGTGCCCTTTTAAGCCCCTTACTAACGCCCTTTGAAGTCTAATTAGCACCTTTTGAAAAAGCAGTTTTGTAACTCTTTTATAACGAATGAGTTACAAAGGCTGTAAGGAAAGTGTTTTTCGGCTGTTTTTGGTAAATAAATCAATGGTGGATGTAAAGAAAATTCAGGACTATGGGTTTCTTATAGGATATGAATTAATAAAGTTTACCATAGCTATAGAATTGATGTAGTAGCATTTGTAGTACCTGAAAGTAACTAATAAACCGATAGAAGGTATAGAATAGGATTCAAAAAGAGAATGAATAAGGCTTAGTTAGTATGCTAGATGCCTTAAACTAATCAATCATTAGACCACAATATGTTTGTTTCATATTATGGTATTGTTTCCAACATCTTTATTTTCTTATCGGCACCTGCTCTGCCTTTTTGTAACTTGACGTAGCCCGCTACGCCTGCGTTCCCAAAAAGCCAAACAATCTACTGATAACAAACAAAATCTGTTTAGGCTCTAATAACCGATTGGGGTTTTAAATATAACGTTACAAGAGTTTTGTTGAAGGCTAACGATATAGCCCTCCCTATTATTAGGCTGATGAAAAGAGAGGACAACAGGATGTGATGGGCTGAGAAGATTCTTTTCAGTCACGCTACACATCAGTTGTCATTCTCTAAAATGTGTTAGTTACTACTTGGATTTTGTTCCAGATTTCCCTTATAGGCATTGATAGCCGACTGTGGTATGAAGTAAATCACACGATAATCAGTTGCTGGAATGTCAACCATAGGCTGATGTGGTCCAGGGAAACGACGTGTAAGGGTGTCGCCATTGCGGAACACATCGTAGCTGCGCTCTGCCTCAAAGGCAAGCTCTAACTGACGTTCTTTATCCACCAAAGTCTTTGCTGTGAGCACGGTAAACTGAGCACTCGTATAGCTTCCACCCACGATCGCACGCTCACGAATCGTATTCACGTCAGCCATTGCATTAGCAATATTACCCAACTTCACATTTGCTTCAGCACGATTAAGATACATTTCGTCGAGACGAGAGATGATAGGCGAATACAACTGATTCTCCTTGCCACCCTGACGAGAACACTTCACCACATAGAACATAGGATAAACGCGGTTGAGCTTCATCTGATAATCAGTACACCACGATAAGTATGTCCCTGATAATTAATCGAGTAAAGACGCTGTGCAGGGTCGATTGGTGGAGAACAAGCGGAGTAGTGTGTCCCGTTCAGTAGTATCGCAAGTCAAAACTATTGTCTGGCTGACGAGTATAGCGCAACTGCACGTAGTTGAAAATTCACCTGATTACCGCTGGCATCATAGACATTCTTGATGAAACGGAAGACAGGAACATACTTGTCTGTCTTGTCTTTTTACATACTGTGGCTCAATGAATTGCGCACGAATATCGGTGTACTTTATTAAACCAGTCGTTCTGTCCAGTCTCGTTCAGCAAATCAGGTATTTACCAGACGCATACATTTCGCCCCAACCCATACCACCGATATTTGAATACATACCGCCGATGGTGTAATAATAGTCCCAACACGGGGAACTCAGAATCTACTCTTTTCACCACGAAGATGTTTTTCAGGGTTGTTTTTCTGGCTCAAGGGTGTTACTAACGCCATAGTCCTTACAGCTCAACAGACTAAACTTACCAGAGTCGATCACCTTGTTGCATACTCAACACTCTTCTGCGCGTAGGCAGTGTTGAGGCGTTTCATAAGTTCCACCTATATAGAGACAGATTCTACTCAGCATAGCCCAAGCAGCCTCTTTAGAAGCAAAGATACAACGTTCTTCGCTGTGCAGGTCTTCTGTCATCAGCAAAGCCGCCTTCTCTAAGTCCTTAATCGCCTCGTCTCGTAGGTTTCCTTTACGGTTGAACGATTCGGCAACACAGCGTTTACTGGGTCGTCAGGTGTACCGTTAACAATAGGCATACTGAGGTTTGTATCAGGGTTTTGCGCGTATGGTCCACCGTATGTGCACGACAGAGATAGAAGTAAATCATGCCACGCAGATAGTAGCATTCTCCCAACTGTGTATCGGTAACTCGTACTCTTACCTTCAGGAATATCCTTGATGATATTAGATGCCTGCGCAACCACTTTTTATAACTATAATCCCAGAAGTTCTGCAATCGGTAGTTATTAGGAGGCGCGAATAAGAGATAAACTCATAGAAAGCATCGGTAGAAGTACCACGAATCATAATATTATCTCCAGCATATTCGCCACAGCGATACATAGGGTCCGACCACGTTTTTAGGAATCCATAGCATCCATTCAGTAGCGATGGAAAACTCTCATCAATATTTTTAGTCATGGTATCATCATCCATCATGTATTCAGGATGACGCTCTACGCTACACGATACCATTGCAATAGCTGCTAAGAGCAGTACATATATTTTTTTCATAGGGCAGATTCTTTATTTAGAATGTGACGTTAACGCCAAGCATAAACTTGCGAACAGAAGGATAAACACCAGCACCTGTTGAGATTGAAAGGGCTGTTGAGCGTTCGCCAGAAGCATTGCGACCACCATCGGCAGCAGGCAATTCCTGGTCACACCAGAGTAATTGGTGATGCAGAAGAGGTTTTCACCACTGAGATAAACGCGCAGTGCCTTTACAATATCACTCTTAAGATTGAAGTTGTAACCTCAAAGTAATGGAACGAAGCTTCAAGAAGTCAGAGCTCTCAAATAGCGAGTTGATGCCTTGTTAGAGTTAGATGGATTGTTATAGGCTGCAACTGGGTGTGTTGCAACATCTCCCTTCTGTGCCCATCGTTTCCAACCTTTCTGCAAGCTGAACTGGTTACGATCGGTATAAGCACCATCTGAGTCATACTCTTGTCGTGAGTAGTTGTAGATGTAGAGGCACCCATTGAGTAGCCGAAGACAGCATTGAAGTCGAAGTTCTTATAGGTAAGTGTGGTAGAGAAACTACCGAAAACACGTTGGCGTAGCACGCTTGTCAAGGGCTACTTGATCTGCCTTAGCATAGTTGTTAGTACAACACGATTGCCATTCGCATCAGTAGTGTACCATTGTGGTGCACCATTCTCTGGGTCAACACCTGCCCATTCACGCAAGTAATAAGTATCTGCGCTCAGACCCGGACGTAACAACGTGTTGGTTGAACCAGCAATACCATCACCTTCGATAATCTGGTCTCTACCGCTATACAGCTTCTTAATCTTATTAGAGTTGGTAGAGAGGTTGGCATCAACTGTCCAAGTGAGGTCCTTGCTCTTTGATGATATCAGCCGAAAGAGTGGTTTCAAAACCAGTGTTGGTAAGCTCACCAATGTTCTGCCAGATGCTTGTCACACCGATAACACCAGATATAGGCACTGCAAAGAGCAAGTTGCTTGTACGCTTGCTATAGAAGTCGAAGGTCATACGCAAGCGTTTAAACATATTCAAGTCGATACCTACACCAGTGGTATAGCTCTTCTCCCAAGTCAGTTTCTTATTGGCAAGCTGAGTGATGACAGCACCAGGAACCTCGTTATAGCTTGCACGTAAGCTGTACAGTCCAGATTGAGGATAGAGGCTGTTAGGGCGACTACCTACCGAACCAAACGATGCACGCACCTTCAAATAGTCAATGCAAGGCACCTTAAACCACTTCTCAGCCGTAGCAACCCAGCCACCACTGACAGAGAAGAAGGTTCCGTATGCAGCATCCGAACCAAAGTTACTTGCACCATCCGTTCTCAGTGAGAGTTGAAGCAAGTACTTATTGGCATAATCAGCATTGAGGTTGGCGAAGAAAGACTGCACTGCCCACTCGAGATTTAATACCTCCTACAGCCTCAGGAGTAGAGGTGATATCAAGTTGAGCAAAGCCTGGTACTAAGCCTGTTCCGTCGCTGCTATGATAACGATATTCACCATCATTAAACTCATAACCGAGCATTAAGAAGCCATGATAATCACCGAAACTGCGTGTCGCTTTTGAGCAGTTGGTTGGTATAACGACGTGTGTTCGTACTCGTGCTTTCGCTCACACGCCCCTTACCCTCTGCTCCTGATGTACGAGGATCAGAATAACTCTTATCGAGGTGGGTACTCCAACGATAGCTATTCACAGAAGAGAACGTAAGCCAATCAGTGAGATAGATGTCAAAATCGAAGTTGCCATTAAAAGCATAAGAATCGTACTTGCTCCAATTATACTGCAATTCGTAAAGGTAATTAGTAGAGTTACTATTCACCCATGACGATGATCTATTGCCAACAATCTGCCCCTCTTCATCGTAAGGGCTATCCCATGGAAGCATAGAATACATAGAATAGGTAGAGCGTTGACGGTCGTCAATGACTCCTTGCTACCATTAAAGGATGGACGGATAGCAATCCAGGAATAAGGTTTGAAGTTCAGTTTCATCATCGTGTTGTATCGAGTGAAGTCGTATCCACGTACAGCACCATCCTCTTTATAGACACCACCGGTGAAGACAGCACTCAACTTCGCCACCACTATTAATCGTAAGGTCGTAATTCTGAACGTTTCCCGTGTGTGTAGCCAACTTCCACCAGTCGAAATACTATCACGAAGTTTATCGTTCCAACGTGGGAAAGCAACTCTGCAGCGTTAGTAAACGACTTATAATAGTCGTATAGCTCAGCTCCATCCATCATCTTCACTTTTCCATTGTTCAGAGTTGAGACGCCCATCTTGGCAGAGAAGGTAATAGATGCTCCTTACCATACTTTTTGCCCCTTAGTTGTCAGCAACGATAACACCATTGGCTCCCTGCGAACCATAGATAGCCGTTGAGGCTGCATCTTTGAGTGACGGTAAGTGTCTCAATGTCGTTAGGATTGATGTCACCTGGGTCTTTACCAACAATTACTCCATCGATAACCCATAGCGGAGCAGTGCTACCATTGATTGTTGACTTACCACGAACAATAATGGCACCGAACGAACCCGGCTTACCAGAACCCGGCATTACGTTCATACCAGGTATCTTACCCGTCAACATATTGGTGACATTAGCTGTCGTAATGTTAGTAAGTTCTTTATTATCAATACTCTGCAACGAACCCGTCAGACTGTTACGTTTCTGTGTGCTATAGCCCACAACTACTGTCTCACTCAAGCATCGTAGATGAAGAAACCATGCTTACGGTCATGTTGTTTTCAGCTCGCACCGTCATTTTCTCATAGCCTAAGGACGTAATCACCAGCTCCTCACCAGCCTTTACGTCGATAGAGAACTCACCATCGATATTGGTAAGTGCGATTTTCTTCGTACCCTTTACGGTGACACTGGCACTTATAACCGGTTCGCCTGTACGTGAGTCGATAACTTTTCCTTTGATAACAGAGTGCATGCGCCTGTATGGTTACTGATTGGGTGGCGTATGCCTTATGTGCAGTATAAGGACAACACACAAGGGCACTACCAGTAGCAGCGACCTTCCAAGGTTAGTTTTTATCATAGATTTCATACTTAAAAAGGTTTTTGTTTAATATTTCGTTTAGGTCTTGTGACATTATGTATGGCACTTAGATTGTCATCTAGCTTAGATGACTGCAAAAGTATAATATTTTTAAATTCACGCATATTTCGTTTTATTTAACATAATATCATGCGAGTTCTTGGGCTCTTCTGCTAAATGCCATAGGTTGGAAATAGAATAAAAAGGCTTATATGCTTGCATGATAGGATTATTCCTACTGGCTCTATAACGAATCGTGTGGGGTTTGTGTGTTGATATTCCATCGGTTTGGTGCGGGTGCTCAGCACATGTGGTGCGGTGCTTAACACTAATGGTGCGGATGGTATGCACCACATGTGCGAAGGTTTAACACCACTGCTGTATATGGCAGGGGTGAGGATTTAATGTGCGTTAAGCATATTAAAAATGAAGGTCAATCTGGAGTTGTGTTTCGTAGAGGCTATACCTTTCACAATATTTTTGGTTCTATGACGAATTACCCACACGATTCGTTATAAAGCCATTAAGTATGAGCTAATTAGGTTAATAGGACTAATACATTATAGATTTATTACCCCCCAAAAAAACAGGGATAAGCAAACGCCTATCCCTGTTTATTAGTTCTTGTTCATTGCCTACCCAAAAAGCAGGCAAGAAGTTAGTTATTTACCGTACCGCCAACAATATCGAGCAACTCAGACGTGATGGCTGCCTGACGCGACTTGTTATATTGCAAGTTGAGCGCACGAAGTAGTTCGTCAGCATTATCAGTTGCGGTCTGCATGGCAACCATTCGGGCAGCATGCTCAGAGGCATTGCTGTCAAGAAGAGCGGTATAGACCATGAGATGCAACAGCTTTGGTATTAATGAAGTCAATACTGTGTGCAGATCAGGCTCAACAATGAAGTTGTCATTCAGTGGAACGACAGTCTCATTATTAGACTTCTGTGTTTCAGACTGTCCTTTCTTCTTCAGATATTCCTGTGCAGCCTTGCTCGTAACATCCGATGAGAGGTCGCGTGTGGTGTCGGCATTGCAGTTCTTCCTCAAGGTCAATCGGAAGGAAATTTCACGTTGGAGAATCTGGCTTCCTGCACTCTTGAAATGGTGACAGATCATCTCCACCTTATCAAACTCACCTTTCAGCCACTTCTGTCCTAACTCCTTGGCGATATTACGGCGAGTCCTCAGAGTTCGGTTTGTCGGCAAGTTGCGGATAAGGACATACGCAGGTATATCCACGCTTCCAGCCGCTTCAAACACTTTTCGTCCTACGGGGTAGATGATGATCTCGTCCTTGGTCAAGCCCTTTCGCATGATGTTCGTCTATCGTCTGCAGCATCAGCTTGATGGCATTCGCATTGTATCCACCACAGAGGGAGCTGTTTGAAGAGAACACGAGTAAGGCAACACGTTTCACAGGTCTCTTGACATCGAACGGAGTGTCCGTATCAGATGTAGAGATAAGGAAGGTCTTGAGAATGTTCAGAGCATAGCTCGTAAGGAAGCATACTCTCGATAGCATTCTGAGCATGATGCAGTTTACTCGACGCGACCATCTTCATCGCACTCGTAATCTTACGAGTACTCTGAACACTGGCTATACGCGTTTTGATTTCCTTTAAGGATGCCATTCTGTATTGTCTTTATTTGTATTGTCCGGCAATATTGCCCATGACTTCTTCGATTACCTTGATTGAATTATCCGTGAGGTTGCCACTTGCTAAATCGTTGATGACCTCAGCATGTGTGCTGCGCAAACTCTCGAGGACTCATCCTGGCACTGACGAACCTGCTCAGCAGGTACGTCACGTAGCAATCCGTGTACGCCACGATGGGGATGGCAATCTGCTCACCCACTGGCATTGGGCTGTACTGAGGCTGAATAAGCAACTGGTTGTTCTTACGTCCACGGTCGAGGGTCATCGCTGTGACCTTGTCCATATCTGATGAGAACTTAGAGAAGGCTTCCAACTCACGATACTGTGCCATATCAATCTTCAACGTACCAGCTACCTTCTTCATACCTCTTAATCTGTGCTGAACCACCCACACGTGATACGGAGATACCCACGTTGATAGCTGGACGGAAGCCCTGATTGAAGAGGTCGGACTCAAGATAAATCTGACCGTCGGTACTAGAAATCACGTTCGTAGGGATGTAGGCTGACGTCACCTGCCTGTGTCTCAATGATTGGCAATGCGTGAGTGAGCCACCACCTCTACATGACCCTTCATACACTCTGGGAGGTCGTTCATCTTCTCAGCAATCTCCTGTTGGTTGTTGATACGTGCTGCACGCTCAAGCAGACGAGAGTGGAGATAGAAGACGTCACCAGGGTAAGCCTCACGACCTGAAGGACGACGAAGAATCAGTGACACCTCACGATAGGCAACAGCCTGCTTTGACAAGTCGTCATAGATAACGAGGGCAGAGTAGCCACGGTCGCGGAAGTATTCACCGATAGCTGCGCCAGCAAATGGTGCATAATACTGCATAGCAGCTGGGTCAGCGCCGTTGCACTCACGATGATAGTATAAGGTAAGGCGCCACGCTCCTTGAGGTTCTGTACGAGGGTTGCAACGGTAGAAGCCTTCTGACCAATGGCAACATAGATACAATAAACAGGATTGCCCTGCTCGTAGAAGCTCTTCTGGTTGAGGATTGTATCAACGGCAATGGCAGTCTTACCAGTCTGGCGGTCGCCAATGATAAGCTCACGCTGACCGACCGATAGGAATCATTGAATCGACAGCTTTCAGACCTGTCTGGAGTGGTTCCTTCACTGGCTGACGATAGATAACGCGGAGCCTTACGGTCCAATGGCATCTCAAACGAGTCAGTCAGGTCGATATCACCCTTGCCATCGATAGCCTCTCCAAGCGGATTGACTACACGTCCCAAGAAGTTGTCATTGACACGGATAGAAGAGCAACATGGTGTGTACGCTTCACGCTCTGTCCCTCCTTGATACCTTCAGTGGGACCGAGAAGGACACAACCTACATTGTCTTCCTCCAAGTTCATGACAATAGCCATGGTGCCATTCTCAAATTCAAGCAACTCGTTGGCTTCAGCATTGCGAAGACCATAGACACGTGCTACACCATCACCGACGGTTGAGTACGGTACCGACTTCATCAAACTTTTTCCTCAGAGTTGATGCCTGAAGTTCTTTGAAAAGAATCTCAGACACCTCACTTGGTTTAATTTTATCTGACATGTTATTAATCTAATTACTTTTTAATTGTGTGAGGATAGCATTCAGTTGGCTCTTTCACGCTGGTATCCATTCTGTAAAGTATCATACTCCAGAATAACCACCAATGAGTGAAGGGTCAATCTTGAGTGTTGAACTCTACGGTTCCCTGCGCTCTGGACTGTATGTGAGAGCCTTCATCTTGTCTTCCACCTGGGAAGAGACCGGTGAGGCTGTGATAACCTTTCCACGAATGATGTTCTTCATCTTACGATACAGCGTGACGTAATCATTCGCCATGAGCTGCAGCAAGTCTTCTCTCTCATCTTTCAAGACAAGGGATAGAGATCTGCCAACTAGCTCAGGACAGTCGTTTCCACAGGCTACTTTCCAATAGCTTACGCTTCTTCTCCTTCGGAAGCATCGGGTTTTCAATCGTCATGCGGAGGTCGGGCACCTGAAGGTAGCTCTGGGCAAGTGTCTGCATGAGCGCATAGACCTTGTCTTCAATCCCACTAACTCACAGGCAGCCTTCAGATAGCGCACTTTGAGCATAGCGAACCGATATTACACCTGTATTCATAAGCGATTATTTACTTTCTGTTCCGTTAGAAGAAGCAACTTCATCCAATAAGCGGTCGATAAGCTGGGTCTGCTCAGCAGAAGAAGAGAGTTCCTTTTGCAGAATCTTCTCAGCAATCTGCACAGAGAGCTCTGCTACCTGCGAACGAATGTCGCGGATGGCAGCCTGCTTCTGACTTTCAATCTCAGCCTTGGCCTCAGAAAGGATACGTGCACTCTCTTCGTGTGCCTTCTCCTGTGCCTGACCGACTATGGCGTCACGTGTGTTTGTGGCTTCCCTAGAGTTTGTGCCTGTTTCTCACGTGCCTCCATAAGCAGCTCCTCACCTTGTTTCTGAATGCTTGCAAGCCTCAAGTTGGCTTCCTCTGCTTTGGCAAGACTCTCATCGATATACTCCTTGCGCTCGTTCACCATCTTGATGATTGATGGGAAACCCCATTTCCATAAGATGAAGAAGACCACTAAGAAGACGAGGGTCATCCAAAAGAGTAAGCCACTATCTGGCAATAATAATGACATAAGCTGCTAAATTACTTTTCTTACCAATTTGTTTAATAATTCTCTGAGTAGTTTTAGAATACACAGATAAGAGCGATAATTAGAGCGAAGAAGGCAACACCCTCTATCAATGCAGCTGCAGTAATCATAGCCATTCGAAGCTGACCGAGCTTCTCTGGCTGGCGAGCCATAGCGTCCATAGCCTGACCACCGATACGACCAATACCAATACCTGCGCCTACGGCTGCGATACCTGCACCGATAGCGGCGCCTAACTTTGCAGTTTCTGCTGCTAATAACAATGATGTCAACATAGTTTCTTTCTTTTAATTATTAATTATTTTTTATTTCTTATCTATTCTCTCAGGAGATGAGAAGCGTTTCTCTCCTTCACTCCTTCTTATCCTTCTGCCTCATGAACACGTGCTAAAGAGATAAACACAGCACTCAGCATCGTGAATACTAAAGCTTGAATAAAGCTAACCAGAACCTCCAAAAGCATCATGAAGATACTCATACCTACACTCACAATCGTCATGGATGAACTTAGGACAACACCCATCGTTGCCATGATGAAGATGATACAGGTTAAAGCCAACGCAATAGCATGTCCTGCCATCATGTTGGCAAAGAGACGCACCATCAATGCGAAAGGGCTTTGTGAAGATACCAAAAATCTCAATAACTGGCATCAAAGGCACCGGTACCTTCAACCAAGTTGGCACATCAGGCCAGAAGATATCCTTCCAATAATGCTTTGTTCCCGAGAGGTTTGTCACGAGGAACGTACACGGCTAAGAAGAAGGTTATGGTTATATTACCCGTAAGGTTACCACCTCCTGGTGGGAATGGCACAATACCCATGACATTAGCCACAAAGATGAAGAAGAAACACGTCAGAAGATAAGGCGCATACTTCTCTGAGTCCTTACCTAATGTCGGTTTAATAACCTCATCATAGACATACATCACAAACATATGCATCAAAACCGGTGAAGCCTTTTGGTGCCTTATCGGTAACCTTATGGCGACGACACCAGCGTGCTGGAATCAAGATACAGCAGCAGAGAATGATGGCATCAATAAAGGTACGCACACCGACTTCCGTGATAGAGAGGTCGAGAGGGCGCGCTTCTGTGCCGTCCTTCTGTAACTCAACGATACGACCTTCGTAGTTTCCCTTCGTTGCAATGAACAGGTCTGGGTTATTTTACAAGGACGATAGCCTGCGTGTGGACCTTCTTCTAACGGTTCCTCAGCGAAGTCTTCAGCACAACCCGTGTACCAGCCATTTTGATGTCTTCACAATGACAGGCAAGTTGATGATGATTGGCTTATCACCGATATTGGTTACATGCCACTCGTATGAGTCCTTGATATGTCCCCACAATATCTCTTGCAGGTTAACACCCTCCCTTTACTTTCTGATGCAGCAGCACCGAGGCAGAAAGCAGGAAGAGCATCATCACCATACAAATCGGATGCTTGAGATATTTCATTCGTTAATTATTAATTTTGATTGTTCTTTTCCACTTTGTAAAAATAGACGGTATCGAATGCCAACAGCACAAGATAGAATATCATAAAGATAACGACAAAGCCGATTACCATTGCACGTTCTTTCACCACTATTGCATAAACGACAACGGTCAAGAACGCCAACAGCATACGAAAACCAGAGCCCGCAAGATAGAAGTAATTCATAACTGTAGGCGACTGCTGGCTATCGCTTTCCATGCTCCTCCATATACAGAAGAGGTGATAAGCGAATAAACAGCACAGATGGTCAGCGATTGTATGTAAGCCGTCTGCTGCGTCAGCTGCACCACGAGTAAGCCCATAAGATAAAGTCCTGCGATAATCCACAAGTTATTCTTATAGTACTTCTTATACACGCTACCGCATCCATCATTCCTATTCTTCTGTCTGTTAGTTCTGTCTTTTAGATTTCTACGCAAAAGGTTCACCACATTCTTCTGTACTTCCGACGAATCCGCCAACAATATGCAGTTCAGTCTTTGCCCCTTTGATGCCATAGACAACCTTGCCTTCCTCCAGTGTTGAGATGATGGGTGCGTGACCTGTCAGAACTCTCAGAATGACCCCATTGCACCAGGAACCAACACGCTATCTACCTCACCTGTAAAGACAACCTTTCGGGAGCAAACTATTTTTAAGTGTCAACATAGACAATTCAATTATTATTCAGTTTGTGCAAGGAGCCGGTTTGCTTGGTAGCTTCCAAGAGCTGTTTCAGCTTTCTCCTTCACGTCTTCAATCGTACCACACGTTCAAGAACGCCTGCTCTGGCAGGTCATCTACCTCACCATTCAGGATGGCGTTGAGCCCTTGATAGTCTCCTCGATTGGAACCCATAACACCCTTAACACCTGTAAACTGCTCTGCAACAGTAAATGGCTGAGAGAGGAAACGCTGTACACGACGAGCGCGGTTCACCACCAACTTATCCTCGTCTGACAACTCGTCCATACCCAAGATGGCGATGATATCCTGCAACTCGTTATAGTGCTGCAACAACTGCTTTACACGCTGCGCGCACTCGTAGTGTTCCTTACCAACAATCAGTGGGTCAGAGGATCCCGTGAGTACTGCCCAGTGGGTCAACGGCTGGATAGATACCCAACTCGGTAATCTTACGGCTCAACTCTGTTGTAGCGTCCAAGGTGGGTAGAAGGTTGTTGCTGGAGCAGGGTCGGTCAAGTCGTCTGCAGGCACATAAACAGCCTGTACAGAGTGATTGAACCATGCTTCGTTGAGGTAATACGCTCTTGCATACGTCCCATCTCACTTGCCAAAGTAGGCTGATAACCTACGGCTGAAGGCATACGTCCTAACAAGGCTGACACCTCAGAACCCGCCTGTGTGAAACGGAAGATGTTATCGATGAAGAAGCACTGATATCTGATGCCTCACCATTCTTACCTCCGTGATCGCGGAACTCCTCAGCAACGGTCAGTCCTGACAATGCCACTGAAGCACGTGCCCCAGGAGGCTCATTCATCTGTCCATAGACAAGTGTTGCCTGTGACTTCTGCAATTCGTCCTTATCAACAAGCGGAGGTCCCACTTGCCTTCATCCATTGCCTTGCGGAACTTCTCACCATAACGGATAACACCTGACTCCAACATATCGCGAATCAAGTCGTTACCCTCACGTGTACGCTCACCAACACCGGCAAAAGACAGAGTAACCATTGTGACCCTTTGCGATGTTGTTAATCAGCTCCATAATCAACACCGTCTTACCAACACCGGCACCACCGAAGAGTCCAATCTTACCACCCTTCATGTAAGGTTCAAGCAAGTCGATGACCTTAATACCCGTCTGAAGCATCTCCTTATGTGTTGAGAAGGTCCTCAAACTTTGGTGCCTCACGATGGATAGGATAAGCACCCTGCATATTCAGCGTACTCATACCATCGATAGGCTGACCGATAACGTTCATCATACGACCCTTAATCTGGTCGCCAGCTGGCATGACGATAGGACTGCCTGTTGGCACAACCTCAAAAAGTACGCTGCAGACCATCAGTATTATCCATAGCCACACGGCGCACGGTATCTTCACCGATATGCTGCTGTACCTCGATAATCAAATCCTGCCCATTTGGACGTTTTACGCATGGGGCATCGTAAATCTTAGGCAGAACCTTCTCAGGATTCTCTCCCTTGGTATCAAAATAGACATCGATAACAGGACCGATAATCTGGGAGATACGCCCATTAATCTGTGACATAAATATCTTTATTGTTTTTTATTATTATTTCCTCTATATATAAATAAGGTGGAACCCGCTTTAGATACTCAACTCGTCGAGCACCTTGATGAGTTCCTTGGCTAAAGGCTTATCTGAACGGATGGTATCAGACAGTGGTACATAAACCACCTCGTTGTTTCTCACGCCAATCATGACATTGCGCTGACCTTGGAGGATAGCCTCGATAGCGCTAACGCCCGTACGGCTCGCCAGGATTCTGTCGCGTGCTGACGGACGACCGCCACGCTGCAAGTGACCGAGGATAGAAACGCGTACATCGTAGTCAGGGAACTCCTTGCGCACGATCGGCATAATACATCGCACCGCACTTAGGACTCTCAGAAACAATCACAATACAGCTTCTCTTTGACTTGCGAATACCACGTTCCATGAAACGTGCCAACTGGTCAACATTGGTTGAGTCCTCTGGGATAATAGCTGCCTCTGCACCACCCGCAATCGCTGAGTTCTGTGCAAGGAAACCGGCATCGCGTCCCATCACCTCCACGAAGAAGATGCGTTCATGGCTCTGTGCAGTGTCACGAATGCGGTCAACGCACTCAACAATTGTGTTCATCGTCGTGTCATAACCGATGGTATCATCCGTGCCATAAAGGTCGTTGTCAATCGTGCCTGGCAAGCCAATGCAGCAGAGGTCGAACTCCTGTGCAAAACTTCATCGCACCCGTCAACGAACCATTACCGCCAATGACAACCAGTGCGTCAATGCCTTCCTTCACAAGGTTATCGTATGCTTGCTGGCGTCCTTCTAGGGGTTTTGAAACCCATTGAGCGTGCCGTCTTGAGAATCGTACGCCCAGACCGATAATGCCACTGACATTCTCAGTTTGTAAAGGTTTGATGTCACCTGTTATCAATCCTTCATAACCACGATAGATTCCTTTGATTTTTAAATCCATTATAGATACCTGACCTGGTCACAGCGCGTATCGCTGCATTCATTCCTGGGGCGTCACCGCAGAGGTCAGGACACCAATTGTCTTTATCTTAGCATATATCGTCTTAGAACTCGTTTTTATGAAATATACCGCAAAGATAACAAATAAAAACAGATAATCGCAAAGCAGAATGGGAAAAGTTGCGGGGATGATTGAAAATTTTTAATTATATGACAAATCAAGATAATAATGAACAATCAAAAATCTAAAAAGCGGCTCTTCCCTTCTGTTGAGTTGACTAGTAAACGAGTTGATGGTTGTTCTTAACCACTGCATAAATCCCTACTCTTGCATATACAGCAATGGTGTTATCCTTCACTATGTGGTGCATACCATCCGCACCAAACGTGCATACCATCACACATGTGGTGCATGCCCTCCGCACCAAATGTCTAAGCACCCGCACCAAACCGGTGGAATAGCACCACACAACTCACACGATTCGTTATAGAGTCAAAGAATGACCATTTCTATACTTGGTATTGAGTAAAGGAATGGTCTCTTTTTGGTTCTTCCGGGAAATGGAGTGATGGCGTAGATCTATTCTATATTCTCCAAGCGGTTATTGGCGGTTGATAAACGGTTTGTGAAAGTAGGAAGGAAGTGTTGGCAGGAAACAAAAAGCGACTCATTGAGCCGCTCTTTTTATGTTGTATGCTCGGCATGAGCATTATCTAACGGGTGGAAGTCCTGAGTAAGCCCTAATAGCGGGAAATTACATAGCCAAAAAGCAAGGGTGTTCATCGTGAGGTGGAATCTGAAGGAAGCTGGCGGCAAACATCTGACCTAACGAACAGAAACTTCATACTAAGGCATATAACCATGGGCAAGGTTGCAACACAAACCAAAGCCCGATAGCTATTCGGAATGGTTGGTGTAAATGAAGTAGGTATAAGATGGAAAGATAATGTTCTTATCCGGGGAGGTCTCACGGACGCTTCAAATAGTTTTTGTACGAAAGAAGCGGAGTAAAGCTTGCCGTGAAAGTCAGCAGACGCCATAGTAGTGGAGTACCCGATAACGCTCCATGAAGGGCTGAACCTATATATTAAACGATAGTAACAGAAACATACCTTATGAAGGAAAGAATGCAGAAAACATTATCCCAAGTTAATGACTGCCCCCAAAGAGATAGGTCGGAAACCGAATGGTATGGGGAGTGCAGACCTTCATGTGGATGTGTGAAGACAACATCAGTGGAAGTACCATTTGACAAGGAACACCTCCTCGAGCAAATCCTTAGCCCTGCAAATCTTAATCGAGCCTACAAGGCAGTGATGAGAAACAAGGGATGTGGTGGTATCGATAAGATGTCGTGTGAGCAGCTGCTCCCATGGCTCTTGACCAATAAGAATGAACTCCTGAGTTCCTTGCTGGACGAGGTCTTACCGTCCGAACCCAGTCAGAGGGTAGAAATACCCAAAGACAACGGCAAGATGCGCCTTTTGAGAATACCTACAGTGGTGAACCGCTTGGTGCAACAAGCCATCAACCAAGTACTGACTCCTATTTATGAGAACCAATTCTCCAAGACAAGCTACGGCTTCCGTCCGAGAAGAGGCTGCCACGAAGTATTGCGAGGAGCGCAAAAGATAATCAACGAAGGCTACATCTATGTAGTCGACCTTGACCTTGAACGCTTCTTCGACACTGTGAGCCATAGCAAACTCATAGAAATTCTCAGCCGTACGATAAAAGACGGTAGAGTGGTCAGTCTTATACACAAGTATCTCCGAAGTGGTGTGATGAACAAAGGTTTGTTTGAAGCGAGCGAGGAAGGAACTCCCCAAGGAGGACCGCTAAGTCCGTTGTTGAGTAACATCATGCTCAACGAATTGGATAAAGAACTTGAACGCAGAGGGCTCCCCTTTGTACGTTATGCCGATGACTCGATGATATTTTGCAAGTCCAAAAGAGCTGCAATGCGAGTAAAGGAGTCTGTAACCCGATTTATAGAGAATGTTCTATATCTCAAAGTTAACAATGAAAAGACCATAGTGTCGTATGTGCGCGGAGTGAACTACTCGGATACTCCTTTTATGTGATGAAAGGCAAATGCCAATTCATGGTGCATCCCAAGTCCAAATCCAAGATGAAGTCAAAGCTAAAAAGAATTGACAAGTCGCAGCAATGGATGGGGATATGCCAAGAGAAAGCAAAAGCTGAAAGAATACATAAGAGGTTGGGTCGGTTATTATCACCTTGCCAATATGAAACGTTTCTTGCTTGACACAGATGAATGGTTAAGGCGTAGAATACGCATGTGTATATGGAAGGCTTGGAAGAAAGTCGGGACAAAAGTGGCAAACCTCATCAGATGTGGTATTGATAAATACAAAGCATACGAATGGGGTAATACTCGCAAGGGTTATTGGCGAGTAGCTGATAGTCCTATTTTAACAAGGGCGATAGATAACAATAGACTACGCTCAGCAGGGTATGCCACTTTAATGGGGTCGTATCTCGAATGGTACCCAAAATAGGAACCGCCGTATGCGGAACCGCATGTACGGTGGTGTGAGAGTCGGTGAACACGAAAGTAGGAAATAAACACCTATGATTAGTGTTTACCTCCTACTCGATTATCAATCCTTACTATTACCATGCAGGACTCTTCAGCCAAGGGAGGAAATAGTCCCATCCATTTGTAGCTGTATAAAGGTTCTGTCCCAAACCACTGAGGCTAAATTTTGTATATGTTGCCTTTGGTTCGTGTGCCCAATCAATTATATCTTTATTGTTAAGCCAATATTCGTCTAACCGGAATGTACGCACAATGATATCTTTTTGGGTCGAGTTTTGCCCAGAAGTCCTTGTGGCAGATATAATAACCTGCTACAGCAAAGGAGAGGTTATAGTTAGACCCCAGATAATAGGTTTCTATCTTAGCAATACCCGACGTAGCCTGAGGAGATGGGAAGGTCATCCTGACAGCAACTTTGTAGTTGTTTGTAGGATTAGGATCCCCGCCATTCACGGGTTTCATATACATAATAGCATACATCACATTACTTCCACGCTCTGTACAGTACCAGTTGGAGAATTTTCTTTGTACTCCATTTAGGTCTACAAAGTCACGGTGACTATCCTTTGTGTTAGAGACTCCATATTCGTTTCCAATGAAAAAAGCTTTTTGTCCACCAATAGGTTTGTCTTGGTCAAATTCTAACTTTGGATTGTTAAAGACTGGGGTCAACTCCGTGTACTTTGGTAATCTATAAAGTTTGCTGTTCAGAGAAGGGTAGTTAGTGTTATCAATTTTTCTACCCTCAGCCAATGCCTCAGCATCGTTTCTTGTTTTCTTCTGCAATTCATTACCCTGTCTATAAGCCCACAAACGCTCGATAGGCAAGGTTGGGCGTACTATTCTTAGTGTTACATCATAGCTGGAACCCTTTTTGAGTTCATCACTGAAGCTGGCCAAGAGATAACGATTGCCCATGAAAGGCTTCCAAGTGTTAGGGTTGGTAGTGTACACTGACCTATCGTATGTGTAGTTTGTTCGGGTTGGGTCGGTCACATCTACCTTACCGAAAAGCAATGTCTCATTGACAATACCCCCATAATTACTCGTCTTCTTATAGTCTCTGGCATCAAGCAAAGGAGGAAACCGCGGTTGGTCTTTGTGTTTGAAGCGGCTTGTACTGACTTCTTATAGCTATTAAAATAGATGTAATTGTTGAGATCACTTTGTCCCTGACGAAGTGATCCATCATCTTTAGCCGACTCGTAGTTTAGCTTGATATTCGTTGTATAATGCTCGGCGTTATACTTTTTGTACTCATTAGAACTGCGAGTGATAGCCTTTGCGCTGTTTGCCTGCCAATAAGAAGATGCCAAGTCGGCATCGTCAGAAACATTATTGCCGACGTTGAACTTATATGAACCTGAAGAGCAGAACGCATTGCTCTCTAATGTCAACTCACGATTCACCTTTGTGTCAAGCCCTACACGGTTCTCCAACGACAGAACGAGGAATACTCCCTGTGGTTTGAATACCATCTTCTTGCTCTCATTATTGAGCTTCAACTTATTTCCTTGCTTAACGATGCGACGCCAAGTAGTTGCGAAAGGACACGAAGTAGAAAACTCCTTACCCTTTTCTATCACGTTGAGAGTAGTCTCAGTGTTCACTTCTAAGTCGTCACCTTTCTTTTCTCCACCGCCCATAAAGGCCATGATGTACCACTCGCCACTTGCTAAATTGCTTTGAGTAGATAATCTGTTAAGCAGGAACTTCGTCGGAACCTTCTTTCTTTGACTGTCCAGTTGGCCTCTACGACTTCTTTTTGCCACCATTCTTGTTATAGAGCACAACCAACGAAGGCATAGTCGTCTGTGTGATATTCAGTTTTGGATATAACACTGTCTTCCATTAATATTTCCCTCGCTGACCTTGAAAGGCATATTAGCTCTTGTCTGCGCTTGATTGTCGGGATTGTCAGTGCTCGCTTCTATATCTACGTCGTATGTCTTTACAGCTCCTGTAGAAGCAGTAGTACTTGTGTTTGAATCATAATCTACGTTTGTTTCGCTACACGATAAGCATAGCAGTGAGGCTAAGATAGCCATTGAAAAACTTTTATAGACATTTTGATGTTTCTGTTTTATATTCTTGTTTCGTTATTAAAAATCCACATATAGTGTGTATGTCCTTATCCCTATAAGCTGTGCAATTACTGGTCGTCTATATCTGTGGTAAGGTCTTTCTCGTAATTAATGTCCTCAATAGTTGCTTCTGGTCCGGAGCCAGCTAAAAGGACTGATAATTCAACAGATATAACACTTGTAGAAGGGGCAACATACTTTTTGCCTCGATTTTGCCGATAATAGGCACGTTTGCTTGTCTTTTTAAACATAAAAATCTCACTGTATTAAAAATTTGGTAGTACTTTTTAATGTTGTCGGACAACCGCAAGTTGTCCCTATATTTTCATATCGCATTGTTATTCTTTTCAGGGTTGCTTTTTAAGCCGCCAAAGCTGTTTTTAGAACGAAATGAGATGCAAAGGTATAAAAATATGAAATAACGCAAGAATAATGAATATCTTTATGGTTCTTATATGAAGATCTCAGAGGAGAGAATACAGGCTGGGCAATACTGCTGAATAGTTACATCATTCAATCGTAATGTTAACATTGCCTAAAATCTCGAAAATAATTGTCTAAATCAACGAACCTGCATCGTATTTTCGCACTTAGAACTTTTATGGCATGTAGAAGGCGATGTTCACATGCCTCATTTTTGAACGATGATGAAGCAGAAGACAACGATAAAAAAATCATTTATGCGTGGGCACTTATGTTAGTGTTCACATCGATGCTTTTGCTTAAAAGATTTCCACTATCACAGCACGTCATCGCTCAGCCCAGAAAAGGCATCTAAGAGTCATGTTGCTTCGGTAAGTAAGGTTTGTAGCATTTGTGATTTTGCTATGCTGCAAGACGACTGCTGCCAGGCGACAGTCTTCGTACCTGTTGTAACAATCACTTGGGTTGCAAAATATATATTTACAGAACAAACTGTCTATCAGACTATTGTATCTATCAATAGCCATTCGCCTCCGACAGTGGGCTAATTATTATTCTTACAATATATAGGATAGGTGTGCGCAGGCGTGTACATGTCATTCTATATGCGAACTTTTCGTAGGTTTTTTTCGGTCGCTGATAGGGTCGAAGAGCCATCAATTGACATTTAATATTCAGTCTATGATGCTTAATTTAAGATTAGACAGGCATCAGTGGGCAGGGTGTTTTATGCGCATTGTTGTGTTGGTGTATGCCATCAGCAGCACAGAATGAGCATACCACTAAGCCTACTCATGATTCCATTTGTCTAAATGAAGTTGTGGTTTCCACGCATCGTCAAACGATGGGTGCGAACCAGATAGGTACTCAACTCAATCAAACAGCCATTACCAATGCGATGGGACGCTCATTAGGGTTCACTGCTCGAAGGTGTCAGTGGTATGAGTTCTATCCAGACCGGAACGATTGTCTCAAAGCCTGTGATACATGGAATGTATGGCGATCGTATTCTTCTGGTGAGCAATGGCGCACGACTTACGGGGCAGCAATGGGGTGCCGACCATGCCCCTGAGGTCGATAAAAATAGTTATAGTAACATCGAAGTGGTGAAAGGAGCCGATGCCGTAAAGTATGGCTCTGAGGTACTCTGGCGGTATCATTCTGATGCAGCCTGCACCCCTGCCTTATGACGTGCGGGGGCTTCATGGTATGGTTTCTGCCCTTTATGGCACGAATGGCAGACGCTTTGGTGCGTCAGGTTATCTTGAAAGTAGTTTCAAGTGGCATGGCAACTGGGCGTGGCGCTTACATCTGAACACTGAGAATGGTGGCGACAGAAGTACAGCCCATTACCTGCTCAACAACACCGGTATGCGTGAGAACGACCTCGCTTTAGCCTTAGGCTACAGCCGTGATGCATGGCGTCTGGAGGCTGGATATAACCTGTTTACACAGAAGTTAGGCGTGATGCAGAGTGCACAGATGGGTAACGAGCAGTTGTTGCAGGGAGCGAATCCGACTCGGTCGTCCTGTTGATTTCACACCTTTCAGCAGACAGATAGGCTATCCGTTCCAACAAATCAATCACCATATTGCGTTCCTCAAAGCCTTCTATGATAACGATAAGTTAGGGGCATTTTGCCTTTCAATCTACCTTTCAGCGGGACAATCGACGGAGAATCGCATCCGTCGTCTGAACCATTCTGACATTCCTACGGTCAGTTTGCACCTGAAGTCATGGCAGAACTCACTCGTGTGGAACAAGGGTTATAATCATTGGAAGAGCGAGGCGGGAGCCCAGATGCTCATCACCGATAATAACAACGAACGTGGTACGGGCGTTGTACCTATCATCCCGAACTATACGGAGGTTGCCTTCGGACTTTATGGGCTGCAGAAGTACACTGCCGACCGATGGGGTATGGAGGCTGGAGTACGCTTCGACGGACAGCAGACAAAGGCTGATGGCTATGATTGGACTGGAAGAAGATATGGCGGAAAGCGTGATTTCACGAACTTCACTTATAGTCTTGGTGGTCATTATCACATCAATAGGCAGCTGAAGCTGACCTCACATTTCGGTGTTGCTTGGCGTGCCCCACACGTTTACGAATTGTATAGCAATGGTAACGAACTCAGTTCTGGTATCTTTGTGAAAGGCGATTCAACACTTCGCTCAGAGCAGAGTTACAAGTGGATTACGTCATTGAAATATACCAGTAAGGTCGTTGATGTGGAGTTGGCAGAGCTATCTCCAGTGGATTAACAACTATATCTTTGACCAGCCAACGGGTAGAAACATTACCGTCGTGTCGGGTGCTTACCCTGTGTTCCAATATACACAGACACGTGCTTTCTTCAAGGTAGATTTAGATACCCACATCCGCCCTATTTCGTCACTCGATTATCATCTTGTTACAGCAATGATTTGGGCACGTGAGATGCCATCGCACACCTATCTCCCATATGTCCCGAGCTTCCGTCTGACTCATTCGCTGACTTGGTCGCTGCCTTTCCTCAAGGCTTTCGCACCAACAATCGGACTGACCCATCGATTCGTGGCGAAGCAAACACGCTTTAATCCAGCCACCGACCTCATTGCCACCAGTCCTGATGCCTATCATCTGATGGGTTTTTGAAGCCAGTTTCTCAGTGCCAATGCGCGAGGGACAGTCATTCCGTTTCGGTCTGATGGGCGACAATATCTTTAATCGTGAGTACAAAGAATACACAAACCGCAGCCGTTACTATGCCCACGATATGGGACGTGACGTGCGCTGTATGATTACATGGAACTTTTAATTAAAACATAACAACGATGAAAACAAAGAGATTTATAAATGGTTTTTTCCTTGCCTTCAGTGCAGTAATGACCCTACTGTTTGCGGCTTGTAATCCAGAACAGCCAGAGAGACAGAAGGAGAACAAACTTCACGAAGACCCAGTTCGTGCTGTCTTTACTGCAGGGAAGGAACACTTGACAATGCTTCTGCCTTTGACAATACGCCAAAGCAATCCGACTTCAAGGCTGCTGCCACGCCAGCGCAAGTGATTGAGTGGCAGACAACACCTAGTCAGGGTTGGCACGTGACAAGTCCTACGACTTCGTTCAAAGTTAAGAACAGCGTTGACAACCCTTCTGTCGTCTATCTTTTGAAGATGGACTATTATAATGCGAAGGGCGAAATGATGAACAGTCAGTTCTATAACCTCAGTCAGGACAAGATTCATCAGCACTTCTTCTCAATGTTCAAGCGGGTGATGTATGAGGAAAGATGAGTTCTGTACGTGTCACAAACAAAGGGCAGAACTGCCTTACGACTACCGCTATTTGGACGAACTGAGATGGTACGTTCATCAGCGATACTAACCCAATGGGCTTCGAAGGTCTTATCAAATTCGATGAAGCCTGGTCGCAACTTTACGCTCTCTATTGACCTCCTTCACGCAGCTGAGAGTAAGTTTGGTGATGATGGTAGAGCCTTCTCCTTTCTACAATCCAGCAAAGAAGTTGCTCAGCACGGGTCTTTGGGATATTAACGTCAACCTGCCTATCGTGATCGATGGGCAGTCTGCTGAACAGAATGAACTCGACCCTTCGCTTATCAATCCTGCAAAAGGCTGTCATTGAAATCTATAATGGTCACCTCCATGGTCCACATGCTTTTCATCAGAACCCAACACCAAAAGAATTGAGTATATCGGTTTGTAACTATAAGCTGACCTATACTTTTGCAGAATGGTAAGTGGGTGGCTGATCCACAGAATGGTAAGTCAGTGAACCTCATGGGTAGCAGTCAGGACCATTATGTGTCAGCTTTGTCATTCACTACTACGACAAGGCAGGTAACGAAATTACCTCTCAAATTGTCAATAATGGTGAAGACAGCCACTATCAGCACTTCTTCATGGTAGATAATATTCGCCCTTCTTATGGCGGAAAGAAGGAGGCTACGGACGTGAACTCAAAGGATTTTTGATTACGTATATTGTGATACGGACCCATGGAATAAGACTAACAAGTATGACGGTGCTAAATTCACTGGTCAGTCGAACCCTATCGGACAAAAAAGGCTACTTTAAGTTTTTGCGTACGCATAAGCAGTTTAACCTCGAAATTCGCCTGATGCGCGCGCATAAGTCTAAGTTTATAAACGGTGAGGCTAGTCCTTTCTGCGCACCAACCGAACGTCAGTTGAAGGAAGAAGCGTGGTTGCCAACCATCGTCGTACCAATGAATATCTATATGGACAGCGATGAGCGTGAACTCGATTCAAAGGTTTTCGACACTGATTTCGATAAGTTAAGCAACGATGCAAAGGATTATTCTGAGAGCAACCTCGTGTCAATCCGTTCGCTGATGGATGCCTTTGGAATAACCGATATCAAGACAGCTGTCCTCGATTTCTGGTGGAATTTCCATGGAGAAAGCAAAGCACAGCGATGCCGGCTTCTGGTTCTAAGTGGAAGAGGAGGAACTTCTGTTGGTTGACTTAAAGCAGAAGAGAATGTAAAACATCAGGAAGACAGAAAGCGTGAATATGCTTGTCTATAACCAATCGGCTACGAATCACACGAATGATGAGGCTGAATGTACAGATTAACCTTAGGGGTTAATGGCTAAATCGAGCAATGAATCGATTAGACAATATGTCATTGAAAAAACATGTCTTTGTGTCATTCTGTCTAAAACACAAGCAATTTGTTAACCCATCAACTCTCCAAGGGGTATCTTGCATTTCATTCCCTTTGATAGAGGGTCAGTTTACTGTTTGCTAACCCTAATTACCAGTTCCTTTATTTTTCCTTAAATCATTTTGCTTATCAATATTTTTTATATGTTGCGCCGAATTATAATCTATATATTACATAACCTAAATATTTTGAATTATGGAACACATTCCACAAGTTTTTGGCTCATCCCTATTGCATCAGTGTGCGCATTGGGAATGGCATGGTACTTCTTTGGGTCCATGATTAAAGCCGAGGAAGGCACACCACGTATGATTGAGATTGCTGAGTACGTAAGACGAGGCGCAATGGCGTATCTGAAACAGCAGTACAAAAATCGTATTGATTGTCTTTGTAGTCCTCGCTATCATCTTCGCCATCATGGCTTACGGCTTCAATGCCCAGAACGAATGGGTGCCTTTCGCCTTCTTGACAGGTGGTTTCTTCTCTGGTAGCACAGGGTTTCTTCGGTATGAAAACCGCAACCTATGCTAGTGCTAGAACAGCCAATGCAGCCCGTAATGGACTCAATGATGGACTCAAGATTGCCTTCCGTTCGGGTGCTGTCATGGGTTTTAGTCGTTGTAGGACTGGGCTTGTTGAGACATTGCTATTTGGTTCATTGTCCTCACTTGGTTCTACGCTGATAAGATGACGCCAAGCGAGATGCTCATCACCATTACGACAACGATGCTGACCTTCGGTATGGGTGCATCTACACAGGCTTTGTTTGCACGTGTCGGTGGTGGTATCTATACGAAGGCGGCTGACGTTGGTGCTGACCTCGTTGGTAAGGTGGAGCCAATATCCCTGAGGACGACCCACGCAACCCTGCAACGATTGCCGATAACGTAGGCGATAACGTGGGCGACGTGGCTGGTATGGGTGCCGACCTCTACGAGAGCTATTGCGGTTCGATTCTCAACTGCTGCCTTGGGTGCTACCGCCTTTGCAGCGTCAGCAGGCGACATGCAGTTGCGTGCTGTCATTGCTCCAATGCTCATCGCTGCTGTGGGTGTCTTCTTGAGTTTGTTCGGTATCTTCTTAGTAAGAACGAAGGAAGGAGCAACGATGAAGGACCTCCTCCGCGCTGGGACTTGGTACGAACACGGCTGCCGTACTCATTGCTGCAGCGAGCTTCTGATTCTCTATCTCTTAGGCGGCTGAGAACTGGCTCGGCGTCAGCTTCTCTGTAATTGCTGGTTTGGCAGCTGGTGTTGTCATCGGTCAAGCTACAGAGTACTATACTTCCCAGAGTTACACGCCAACAAAGGCTATCTCAGAGGCAAGTCAAACGGGTTCAGCTACTGTTATTATAAAGGTATAGGTACGGGTATGATTTCTACTTGTATTCCTGTCCTCGCTATTTCCATCGCTATCATGCTGAGTTATCTCTGTGCTAACGGCTTCGACATGTCTATGTCTGCGCTTTCTATCCAGCACGGACTCTATGGTATTGGTATCGCTGCCGTGGGTATGCTCTCAACCTTGGGTATCACCTTGGCAACAGATGCCTACGGACCAATTGCCGACAATGCGGGTGGTAACGCTGAGATGAGCGAACTAGGAGCGGAGTGCGTCAGCGTACGGATGCCCTTGATGCCTTGGGTAACACCACAGCGGCTACCGGTAAGGGCTTTGCCATCGGTTCTGCAGCGTTGACAGCGTTAGCGCTCTTGGCTTCATATATTGAAGAAATCAAGATTGCCATGGCGCGTGTCGGTACACAGATGACGAATGTTGCAGGCGAGACCATCGATGCTACCAAGGCTACGATACCAGATTTCGTGAACTTCTTCCAGGTCAACCTGATGAATCCTAAGGTTCTCGTTGGTGCGTTCATCGGTGCTATGGCAGCCTTCCTCTTCTGCGGTCTCACAATGGGTGCTGTGGGTGAGAGCAGCTGGTAAGATGGTGGCAGGAGGTGCGCCGTCGGTTCCGTGAGATTAAAGGCATATTAGAAGAACAGGCACACCAGACTATGGTCGCTGTGAGAAATCAGTACACAGAGTGTCTCAGCACGAGATGATTATCCCATCTTTGTTGGCTATCATCATCCCCTGTCATCGTAGGTCTTTTACTTGGTGTAGCAGGTGTATTAGGTTTGTTGGTAGGTGGTTTTTAGCAGCAGGCTTCACCCTTGCTGTCTTCATGTCGAATGCTGGTGGTGCGTGGGACAACGCCAAGAAGTTTGTTGAAGAGGGCAACCATGGTGGTAAAGGCTCTGACGCTCACAAGGCAACGATTGTTGGTGACACCGTTGCGACCCATTCAAAAGACACGTCTGGTACATCGCTTAACATCCTTATCAAACTGATGAGTATGGTCAGCATCGTGATGGCAGGTCTCACCGTTGCTTGTTTGTAAGTAAGCTAATAATTACTTTGGTTCTATAACGCATCGTGTGTGTGTGTGTTGATATTCCACGTGTTTGGTGCGGGTGCCTAGCACTAATGGTGCGGATGAGTATGCACATGTGGTGCGGATGGTATGCACCACATGTGCGCATGATGTAACACTTACTCTCCCCGATGGGGAGGGATGGGGTGGGTTACCACTGCCCCTTCAACACCTCTAGCAACTCCTTCGAGATGGTCTCATTCGCAGCCTTCATGTATAACGCAGGTCGGTGAAGACTTGTGCGAGGGTTTCTTTGTTGTGATTTCAACGAAATGCTGATTTTCAGGCAGCTGCTCCTTTTGGCGTATAGAAGGCGTTGATGCGGTCGGGCGTGTAGTCATTATACGTCTCGTTGTGGATGATGCTGTCGATAGGCAGACGGTCAACGGAGGAGGGTTTTTCGTCTGGTAAGCCGAGTGTGATGGTGGCGACAGGCATCACTAGAGCGAGGGAGTTGTAATACGTCAATGATTGCCTTAGGGGTTGTAGATTGTCGTACCTAAGAAGCAAGTGCCCAAGCCCTCTTCTTCTGCGAGGTTGCAGAAAGTCTGACAATAGAGCAGCGCATCCGTGGCAGCATTCAGGAACGAGAGGAAGTTGTCGTAACCCGGTGTAGCTTGCGGTTCTCCGCCCACAGTGTTGTACGGCGGAAGTCGGCACAGAATGTCAGTACTACAGGTGCTCCCTCCACCATCGGCTGATTGAAGTGCGCAGGGCAAGTTGTGCCTTCTTCTCTGCATCGCGTGTGATGACAACAGAGTAAAGTTGTAGGTTCCCCATTGTTGGGGTACGTTCTGCTTTCTCAGTAAAGCCCTTTAACAGTGGCTCAGAAACATCCTTATTGGTATATTTCCTTATCGTCTTTCTTGTATTGATAGTTTCCATTTTGGATAATTTTGGTGCTACAAAGTTAAGTAAATGTTTTCTATTTTGGAAAACAATTTCGTAACTTCGCAGACGAAAAAATTTCTAAAACGACAGAATGGACACCAATCAAACTTACTCATGCGATGAAGCTTTCCAAGCTGCATTGGCTTATTTCAGTGGCGATGAACTTGCTGCCCGTGTACTGGGTCAATAAGTATGCGATGAAGGATAGCTTCGGAAATATCTATGAAATCCTTGAACAGATGCATTGGCGCATTGCCAATGAGATTGCTCACATTGAAAAAGTATAAAAACCCATTGACAGCTCAGGAGGTGTTCGACCTCTTGGACCATTTCCGATATATTATTCCTGCTGGAAGTCCAATGACTGGTATTGGCAACAACTATCAGGTAGCCTCCTTGTCCAATTGTTTTGTTATTGGACTGGATGGTGATGCCGATTCCTATGGTGCTATTATGCGCATTGACGAGGAGCAGGTGCAGCTGATGAAGCGTCGTGGTGGTGTGGGACATGACCTGACCCACATCCGTCCAAAGGTTCACCCGTGAACAATTCTGCTCTGACTTCAACAGGACTTGTCCCTTTCATGGAGCGTTACTCCAACAGTACACGTAGGTAGCGCAGGACGGTCGTCGTGGTGCCTTGATGCTTTCCGTAAGTATTAAGCATCCTGACTCTGAGGCTTTTTATTGATGCCAAGATGGAGGAAGGAAAGGTGACAGGTGCCAATGTATCGGTGAAGATAACCGATGAGTTCATGCAGGGCTGTCGTTAAGGATGAGAAATACGTGCAGCAGTTCCCTACGGAGAGCGACCAGCCAAGTGTTACAAAGGAAGTGTCAGCGAAGGAACTATGGGGAAAGATTGTACACAATGCATGGAAGAGTGCTGAGCCAGGCGTGTTATTCTGGGATACGATTATCCGCGAGAGCATTCCTGACTGTTATGCCGACCTCGGTTTCAAGACCGTTTCAACCAACCCGTGTGGTGAGATTCCGCTCTGTCCTTACGACGGTTGCCGACTTCTTTCGTTGAATCTCTATTCTTATGTTATCGACCCATTCACTGACCATGCACGTTTTGATATGGATCTTTTCAAACGTCATGCACAACTTGCACAGCGTTTGATGGACGATATCATCGACCTCGAGATGGAGAAAATCGACCTCATCATGTCGAAGATTAAGACCGACCCTCAGGATGATGAGGTTAAGCTTGCAGAGTATCATCTCTGGGAGAAGATAAAGAAGAAGAGCTGTCAGGGTCGTCGTACGGGTGTGGGTATCACCGCTGAAGGCGATATGATTGCCGCTATGGGTTTACGCTATGGTACTCAGAGGCAACCGACTTCTCTGTTGAGATTCATCGTGCCTTGGCACTGAGTGCTTACCGCTCATCGGTGACAATGGCTGAGGAGCTGGAGCCTTTGAGATATATGATGCGAAGCGTGAGGAGAAAAATCCGTTCATCCTTCGTCTGAAGGGAGGCTGATGGACAGCTTTACGAGGATATGAAGAAGTATGGTCGTCGTAATATTGCCTGTCTGACCATCGCACCAACAGGGTACCACCTCGCTGATGACACAGACGACCTCGGGTATCGAGCCAGTCTTCATGCCAGTCTATAAACGTCGTCGTAAGGTTAATCTAACGATGCCGATGTGCATGTTGACTTTGTCGATGAGGTGGGCGACTCATTTGAAGAGTACATCGTTTACCACCGTAAGTTCTTGACATGGATGGAGGTAAACGGAATCGACACGCGAAAGTACAGCCAAGAAGAGATTGACGACGCGTGAGCGTTCACCTTATATATAAAGCGACAGCCAACGATGTTGATTGGCTGATGAAGGTGCGTGATGCAAGGTGATATCTCGAAGTGGGTTGACCATTCTATCTCCGTGACAGTGAACTTGCCCTAACCAGGTTGATGAGGAATTAGTCAATAAGCTCTATGTTGAGGCATGGCGCAGCGGCTGTCAAGGATGTACAATCTATCGTGATGGTAGCCGTTCGGGTGTGATGATTTCTGTCTCTAAGAAAGATAAGAAGAAAGAAGAGAAACCAGCTGATGAAGAGAAGGCGAAAGATCTCAACTCAGCCGAGGAACACCACGAACACCTCAGCAGTCGACCACAGGTGATTGAAGTTCGTCCAAAGGAATTGGAATGCGACGTTGTTCGTTTCCAAAACAATAAAGAGAAATGGGTGGCTTTCGTTGGTTTGTTAGAAGGGTTATCCTTACGAAATCTTTACCGGTTTGCAGGATGATGAGGAAGGTATTGCCCTTCAAAGAGCGTCACGAAGGGTAAGATTATCAAGCAGACGGCTGAGGATGGTAGCCATCGTTACGACTTCCAGTTTGAGAATAAGCGTGGCTACAAGACGACCGTTGAAGGCTTGTCAGAGAAGTTCAACCCAGAGTATTGGAACTATGCGAAGCTGATTTCAGGTGTGCTGCGTTATCGTATGCCAATCGACCACGTCATTAAGCTCGTTGGTTCGCTGCAATTGAAGAGTGAAAGCATCAACACCCTGGAAGAATGGTGTTGAGCGCGCTTTGAAGAAATATGTTACGGATGGTACGAGTGCGTCGGGTCTGAAGTGCCCTGTCTGCGGTCCAAAGAGACCCTTGTTTATCAGAAGGTTGCCTGATTTGTACCAACTGTGGAGCCTCACGTTGCGGCTAAATAGTGAGTAGTAAAAACGTAATAAGTCAGAGGGCAGGCGGCTCGTCATGCCCTCACATTCCCTAACGAATGATAAAAATAATGACAAGTTATATTCTTCTGCAAAGGGCTTCACTTCCATGCTCGCATCGGAGTAGGCGAGCAGGAGCAGGTTGTCGGTAACGAGTATGTCATCAACCTACGGATGAGGCTATCCTTGCAAAAGGCAATGAAAGAGCGATGATGTGGCGGACACGCTGAACTATGCTGAGGCTTTTGAGGGTCATTCGTGAGGTGATGAGACGTCCCGCCCAGCTGTTAGAGTCGAGTCGCTGGTTCCATTGTCGAAGCATTGTCAGCGGCTTTTCCAATGATAAAGTAGTATCGACTTAGAACTCGTGAAACTTAATCCGCCAATGGGTGCTGATTGTGACGGAGCAGGCGTGAATTACACTAATAAATGATAAAACCAAGGATTAGCGACTTGGTTTTCAACGAGAAACTCGTATCTTTGTCGTTTAAATGGTTAAGTATGTTTAAGAAAAATATCGCTTCTCTTTGTTTTCTTGGTCATGTTTGTTAGCGTTTCCTTAGCTTCAAACGGACGATTCACACTGGTTATTGATCCTGGTCATGGTGGTCATGACGCAGAGTGCTATAGGTGCTATATCAAAGGAGAAGGACATCAACTTGAATATAGCTTTGGCTTTCGGTCGCTATGTTGAGCAGAAATATGCCGGATGTTAATGTGATTTATACCCGTAAGACCGATGTGTTTATCCCTTTGCATCAGCGTGCCGATATTGCCAATAAAGCCAAGGCTGACCTCTTTATCTCTGTGCATACGAACTCCGTGGGTTCGGGGCGTTACGTGAAAGGCTTCAGGTTTATACCTTAGGTATGCACCGTGCGAAAGACAATCTCGACGTTGCGATGCGTGAGAATGGCGTTATCTCAATGGAGAAAGGCTATCAGCAGACTTATCAGGGCTTCGATCCAAACTCTTCTGAGAGCTATATCATGTTTGAATTCATGCAGAATGCGAACATGGAGAGAAGTGTTGAGCTGGCGCGAATGATACAAAACTCTGTTTGTTCTAGTGCCGGACGTGTTGACAAGGGCGTTCATCAAGCGGGTTTCCTCGTACTTCGTGAGAGTTATATGCCGAGTTGTTTGATAGAGTTGGGCTTTATCACAGCAGCTGATGAGGAGGAATTTCTGAACTCTCCTGCAGGTATCGATGCGATGGCGAAGGGTATTTACAATGCTTTTGTACAATACAAGAATAAGTATGACTCACGCATCGTTGTTCCTTATCGCCCTGCTGAGAACAAGCGTATCGTCGTTGATCGTGTTATCCCAACTGTACCACAGCAGGTGAGTACCAAACGCTGTAATCCCTGTTGAGAAGCCGCGTCCTTCGGGTCGTGGACAAAGCACACGTACTACTGTTCCTGTTGAGCAACCACGTTCTTCAGCACCAACACCAAAGCCTCGCCCTATGACGAAGATACAGAGAGGCGAAGAAACGTATCTCAGATGCCATCCGCGAGTTGCTCCCATGTAATGACGCAGAGTCTGAGACACAGAAGAACCAACCCGTGTTTACAGGTGCAGATTATTGCCTCTAACCGCCAGTTGCGGTCGGGCAGTGAGTTGTTCCGTGGTCGAAACGATATTGATTGTACACAAGAAGGCAACTTCTATAAGTACACCGTAGGTTCCAGTACGAATTATAATGAGATAGCCAGCCTACGCAATAAGCTGTTGAAAGACTTCCCACAGTCATTCATCATCGCATACAAAGGGCATGCGTATGGATGTTAATCAGGCGATAGCAGAGTTTCTTAAGAATAAAAAGAATAAGTAAATAAAACGGATATGAAGAAATTTTCATCCTCAAGTAAAGATTGCACTTGTTGCTATACTTGCTGTTGTTGTGTTGTTCTTAGAATGCAGTTCCTAAAGGGCTTATCACTCTTCTCGAACGATGCACATTATAAAATCAAGTTCGACGATATTACGGGCTTGTCAAATTCAACACCTGTTTACGCACGTGGTTTCAAGGTGGGTATCGTTCGGAACATTAACTACGACTATGACAAGTTGGGCGAACTAATCACCGTCGATATCAATGTTGACAGGAACCCTGAGAATCCCAGAGGGTACTACCGCTGAGATTATCAGTGACATCATGGGTAATGTGAAGGGTTGAACTCAAGTTTTGCCAAGAACAGCCAAATCCTGAAGGAGAATGGATGGATTGACGGACGCATCAACGATGGAACCTTAGGCGACTTGAAGAGTATGGTCCCTTCGTTCCAGAAGATGTTGCCAAAGGTGGATAGCATCCTTGGTAGCGTCAACGCACTGCTTGCCGATCCAGCCCTGAAGAGTTCTATGCATAACATCGACAAGATTACGAACGACCTCACCACTTCAACACGTGAGTTAAACACACTCTGGCACAGGTCAATGGCTCTTTTGCCTCGCTGGTGACGAAGACGGGGCGTGTGATGGACAATGCCAATGGATTGATGAACAATGCCAACAGAGGCATCACAGAGGCACGTGGCGCTATCCGTGGCGCAAACACGATGATGGCTACACTTAATAATAAGGTCGATGGAGTGGATGTTGAAGGAACGATGGCTAGGGTTAACGCAACCATCGACAACCTGAATAGCTTTCACAGCTAAGTTGAACAGCGGAGAAGGATCAATGGGCTTGTTGCTAAATGATGCATCATTGTACAATAATCTTAACAATACAGTGCGTTCAGCTGATAGTCTTTTGACAAATCTTAAGGCTCATCCAAAGCGTTACGTTCACTTCTCTATCTTTGGTAGAAAAGACAAGTAATTTAAATAAAGTCTAAATAGTTTAGGCAATGTTTCACACACGGGGAAAGGGTAATGAAGCCATTTGAGAATCAGCTTCTTTACCCTTTCCTCGTTTTTGTTTCACTCTTTTGCTGTTAAAGGTGTGACGGCGGTTGAACAAGTTGTTTTTCAAACACTTACAAATACACAACCAGGAAAATGTATTGGTTCCAGGTGGATATGATGCAACGTACACAGGTATAGCGATTTACATACTTTTCCGCTTCTATTATATAAAACTGATGATAGCTAAGTTTACAAATAAATTGCTAACTTTGCACTCATCAAAAAACAGAGATGAGGGGCTTGCCGCTATCTCGAAAGGCATAGAAATTATAGACAACCGATTAGTGAACGTCAATCCTAAAAATCTTTGGGATAGTTGTCTCCAGCTCATTAAGGAGAATGTGACCGAGCAGCAATTTGACACTTGGTTTCGCCCGATTGTATTACAATCTTATAAACCGGCATCCAAGACATTGTTAGTTCAGGTTCCAAGTCAATTCGTATATGAGTATTTGGAGGGACATTACGTGAGATTTGCTACGTAAGGTGCCTCGCGTGTCTTCGGACAGGGCGTGCAGCTGACGTATCGTGTCATGGTTGACCAGGAGAATCACCTCTCGCAGGACTTTGAGCAGGATACCGTTGAGGATATCTCTTCACAGCGTCCGACAGCGCGTGCCAATCAAAGCCCTACAGTGTTGGATACAGTGCCGCAGGACCTCGATTCACAGCTCGACCCTCATAAGTCATTCAGCAACTATGTTGAAGGCGACAGCAACAAACTTCCACGCTCGATCGGTCTTTCTATCGCAGAACACCCTAACACAACACAGTTTAACCCAATGTTCATCTATGGACCATCGGGCGTGGTAAGACCCACCTGGTCAACGCTATCGGATTAAAAGCAAAACAGCTTTATCCACAAAAGCGTGTGTTGTATGTTTCTGCACGTCTGTTCCAAGTACAATATACTGATTCTGTACGACAGAATACTACCAATGATTTTATCAATTTCTATCAGACAATTGATATCCTCATTGTCGATGATATTCAGGAATGGGTTACTGCTACAAAGACACAGGACACCTTCTTCCATATCTTCAACCACCTTTTCCGTAATGGAAAACGTATCATCTTAGCCAGCGACCGACCACCAGTCGATCTCAAGGGCATGAACGATCGCCGCTGACGCGTTTCTCTTGCGGATTGATAGCTGAGCTTGAGAAGCCTAACGTTCAACTTTGTGTGGATATTCTCCACAGCAAGATTAAGCGTGACGGACTCAATATCCCTGAGGATGTTGTACGCTTTATCGCTGAGGACTGCTAACGGTAGCGTGCGCGACCTGCAGGGTGTTATCAACTCCCTCTTGGCTTACAGCGAGTTTGCTATAACAGCAACATCGATATGCGTCTGGCTGAACGGGTTATCAAACGTGCCGTGAAGATTGACGACGAACCGCTGACCATCGATGATATCATGGATAAGGTATGCTCACATTATAATGTCACGATGACGGCAGTCAACCTCGTTCGCGTAAGAAAGACATTGTGATGGCACGCCAGGTGAGTATGTATATGGCGCAGAAATATACGAAGATGCCTGCAAGTCGTATCGGAAAGTTGGTGGGTAATCGTGACCACAGCACCGTCATCCACAGCTGTTCAAAGATAGAAGATCGCTTGAAGGTTGATAAAGGATTCTCTGCTGAAATCGCAAGTATCGAAAAACTCGTTTAAGTTAAAAGCATAGGGTATTAGTTTGAAGTCTGTCGCAATGATTGGTGACAGGCTTTTTTTAATTCTGAATTATCCACTCACCCAACTGATAATTTTCCTCTCTTTGCTTCTGAAATATCTTTACATATTTCATTCAAAAATCCTTCATAGGTCCTGAAAATCCCTCAAAAAGCTACCTTTGTAACCCTCTTGTTTTCAGATCAGATTACAATGCTGTTTCTAAAAAGGTGCTTAGTAAGGGCTTAACCCTAAGTTTAACCGGTAAAAATATTTTTCATAAATTTTTCGGATGTTTTGTGTAGTATCAATTTGATAAATAATTGATAATCAAGCATAGGGTATTGTAACGAGGAGTAAAATCTGATTTGTAGGACACCGTCATATCAAAATTATTTTGTTACTTTGCACTCATGCACGCAAATGTACAGACACGATTCAACCCTGCAACAGGCGACATGGCTCCTTATTATCGCATTAAGGAGTCATATCGTGACGTGCAGGGTCATGTACATTCGCTAATTCTGTTGAACATCGGGTTCGAACCTTCACTTACAGCCGTACAGGTTCGAAAAATTGCATACGCACTTACCGAACGCTTCAAAAACAGAAGTACACCCTCGCTTTTCAAGGAACATCTTGACGGACTTACTCCTATTGAACAGGTAAAGGCTGATGAATGGTGGAGCCGTATGGAGAACGAAGGTGGAATTGATAGGTTTAACAAGGAAGAGCAGAAGTCGCTGAGAAAATATGAGAACTACGTTGACCTTGAGACGGCAAAATATACTAACGCAAGGAATGTTGGTGCAGAGTGGCTCTGCAAGCAGACGATAGACAAACTGCTAATTAGAGGGTTTCCTGCGCAAAAACGGCTGGACGGAGAATACAATACATACGGCTTTGTCAGCATTGATTGTTCGCACGGTATATGCAGTTTCTGAACGTTCATCTTATTATTATTTGCGCGATAACTCGGCTGCCGCTGAACTTTACAGTGGAGTTCCTGGCTGGACACCAGGAATCAATTCTCTGTATAAAATCACTGACAAATTATATGAACTAAAGGAACAGTTAGAGCGTCATTTGTGCAGCGTTACTGACGATCTCTTTAATATAGACAACAAGTTGATGCTCTTCGACTTAACCAACTTCTATTTCGAGGGTAGCAAGCGTAATAGCGATAAAGCCAAGTTCGGTCGTTCAAAAGAAAAACGCTCTGACTGTAAGCTACTTGTACTTGCATTATGTATCAATAAAGAAGGTTTTATACGTTATTCTTCAATCTTGGAGGGTAATACAGCAGATCCCAAGTCTCTACCCAATATGATTGATACGCTGGCAAAGAGGAATCCATCACGAACCAAGGATACGCTCGTTGTCATGGATGCAGGTGTTTCACGGAAGAGAACTTGGAGCTAATAAAGAAAAAGGGTTACAATTATCTCTGCGTATCCCGTACGAAAATGAAAGACTATACGCTCAGTGATGATAATAAGAGCGTTACGGTAATGGATGCCCGTCGGCAGAAGATAACGCTGAAAGAGGTTAAGACAGAGGATGATAAGGATTATTATCTCGAAATAACATCTCCTTCGAAAGCTATGACAGAGTCGTCCATGAACAGGGTCTGGAGAGAGCGTTTTTGAGATGGAACTGAAGAGAATAAACGATGGAAACTCCAAGCAAAGGTGGAACGAAAACCTATGAAAAAGGTTGTTGAACGTACAGGACGTGCCATACAGAAGTACCCATCTATAGCGAAGTTCTATCAGATAAGCTACATAAAAGAAGAGAAGAAACCCAAGCAGATGCTGCGCGTAGACTGGGAGATAAAAGACCTCTCTGCAATGGAGTCCGGTCACGGAGTCTACTTCCTCCGCAGCAATGTCAGGACACTTTCTGAGCGTGTGACATGGGAATACTACAATCTCATTCGTGAGATAGAATGTACAAACAGGCAACTAAAGAATGACCTCAACCTCCGTCCTATCTATCATCAGAAAGATGAGCGAAGCGACGCACACCTCTTCTTCGGTTTATTAGCCTATTGGGTGGTAAACACCATCCGCTGTCAATTAAAACGAGAAGGAGAATCCTGTTACTGGACCGAGATTGTACGACGTATGAGCACCCAGAAGCTCGTCACAACAAAAGGGAAGAATCCATTAGGTGAAACCATCGAGATGCGCCAATGTAGTAGTCCTTCGAAGCAAGCAAAACAGATATACGATAAGTTGAACTTAAAACACTCACCATTCAAAAAGAATAAAATTTGTAGGACACAGAGCCCATAAGAAAAACGAGGAAAGTACGATGACTGCAAGAAATAGGCGAAAGTGGAGGGTTAAACTTGGGTTAAAGGGCGTTAGTAAGACCCTTGAAGGGCGTCTTCAACAAGCCAATTGGGCGTCTTTAAGTATCTCAAAGAGCATCTCCTAAAAATGCGTTTGTGAATTTATTTTACATTCAGACTTTGTTTTTAAGGCAGAATGTACAGAATGCCCAGATTTTTAATGTACATATTTGGGTGCTCGATTTATTAACTGGACTGCCGATACGCCCTGAGACTTTTCCAATGACATGTGACAGAGAGGTGACCGATTCCAAAACGTGAAAAAGGATAGAATATTCAAGGTGATGGTGCTTGTAACACTCAACAAGTAGGCTAACTCAGATAAATTGCTTAATTTAGTGCATCCATAACAGTTCCTTTAAAAAGGTGATACCTAAATGATTGGATACCATAAAGGTACAACTCTTCTCAGAGAAACTGTTATGTTTAACTCTCTATTTGAGAGTGGGAAACTTTAGTGTTTAAAAATCTTTTGTGCAAAGATAGTCAGATATTCTCTCCAGTTACGCCAGGTATGACCACCTTTTGTCTTTAAAGATAAACGTATTTATAAGATTCTTTATCCAATGCTGCACGAAGCTTTTTCATCATCCTGTGAGAGGAAATCATCCTTACCAATACCTATCCATATAAGCTTAGGAGATTTCTTACATAGCGTCTTAAACTTCTCGTCAATATTCTGATAAATAGGAGAAAGACGATCACCATCCTTTGACATCTGACTGAATGCCGCAGAAAATAAGCCAATATAATCAAAGGCGTCAGGATTATTTAATGCAATGTAAATTGAATGGAAAACCGCCCATAGAGAGTCCTGCAACAGCTCTGTTTGCCTTATCTTTCTTCACACGATAAGCCTTTTTCAACAAAACTGAATGATATCTGGGAAGGCCTTTTCAAAGTTTCCATCCATTGTTTTAGGGTATCGCAATGCAGCAGTAACTAATCCGCTAGAACCCTCACCTGGTGCTGCTTCCTGCGAAATATTACCATTTGGCATCACCACTACCATTGGTTCTGCTTTTCCCTCGGCAATGAGGTTATCTAAAATTTGCGTGGCACGACCCAATTCTTCCCATGCATTCTCATCACCTCCCATACCATGAAGCAAATAAAGAACAGGATAGCGTCGATTGCTTGTCTCGTAACCTGCTGGCGTATAGACTGTCATACGACGTTTAATCCCCTGCCGTTGGACTATCATACCATACCTTTTCTTACCGTTCCATGAGGTACATTCTTTACCGCATATAGCCATCATACACCGCCGCCAATAAGCGCAACACTATATGTATTACCAATATCGCGCACCGTATATATGTTCTTTGGATCAGTTATCTTTACACCATCTACAATGAGATTATAACTGTAGAACTCTGGCTTTAAGGGTGCAGTTGTCAGTGTCCACCGTCCAGTTTCATCTTTATTCATCAGCTGTGGGCTCCAGTCACCATCCGCATACTTATCAGAAGTATCTTTCCCTGCATATAGGAAATTACCTGTAAGCTCAACCTTTCTTTAGCATCTGGTGCAAAAAGACTGATAGTTAAAGTGTTATCAGCATTTACTATAGGAGATACAATCTCGTTGTCCTTTCCAGTTAAGAACCTCCTGAGCAGCTACTAATGATATGCTTGTAAGGCAAGCAAAAAAAAGAATGAACCTTTTCATGATTTCGTATTTTTATTTATGACATTAACTTAATTCTCAATGGTTGTGGGCACTATTTTTGAAGTGAGACACATATTTTGATGATAGTCTATATACGTTGATAGACCTTAAAGACATTATTACCAATGAGTTATAAAGGTGTCAGATATATAGAAGACTTCTCCCCACCATTTCAAATATCTTTTATTATTTACTACTTATAATCAGTAAATCCAAAGCTGTTTTATAGCTCAATCTGCTTATGTCTTTTGAGACTTCTACGCACAGGCAAAGGTAAATAAAAATCATATAAATTCAAATACATAAACAAAAACAAAGTCATGTGCTATTAAAGAACAACTACGCATCCCATATAATATGAAACATTCACTTCTGTTTTTCCAGTGCTTTGGTCATAATCTCAAAGTTGTTTGCGCATTTCTGAGCCGGTGACTATTAATTGCCCTATCTCACTAACAGAGAAGCCAAGAACGCCACAAAGCGCAGTAGGCAGCTCTTTATGCACTTCAGTACACGATGCCATAGCGTAAGTGCCGTTACATCTTCTTCCATGGGCAAACAATTCCCCATGGTCTCATAGTTTGAGTAGATGACCAAGACCAAAGTATGAGAAAAAGTGAGAAAAATATCGCTGCTTATAATTTTTAACACTCAAAAAGCTTGGAAGTTTCGCTTAAATTGTCTAGATTCGTATCCATAACAGTTACTCTTTAATTTATTGATAATCAATGTAATAAAGCACTACAAAGTTACCAATAATTATTGAGAAACTGTTATTTTAAGCCAACTTCTGAGGGTGGGAAACTTTAGATGTTTAATGACTTTTTATGACTTTTTCTGTTAAATGCGTAGATGCTTTTTTCGTATAGCGTTAAAGGAAGAATCGAAGTTATGGTTCTATAACGTTTCATATGGGTAATAGGTTTTGATTAGTTCGTAATATAACATATTACTACAATAAAGTTTTCAGTTTTAGAACATCTTTCATACTCTTTTGCTAATAAAACTCATGAGTTCGAAAAATCTAAGGTCTGTCTATGAATGTAACAGAAATTATACTATGCAAGTTCCTAAATCTACCTGCACGAAACGTTACAGAGAAAAAAATCCGATGCCTATATCTCCAAGAATATTGAAAGGCGGAGGCTGTAAGTTTTTGTAATTAACCACTATTTTTCCTTTTTCTTGACATAACCTTAGTAAATAAATACTATCTTTGTACCCAAGCGAGATGAAAAAAGCCAAACAATGGTCAACACCATAAAGTATTACTACCTGACACTAAGGTGAGAATATCTTAATATTTTTAAGTTAAGTCATATCAATAAAAATTCTAATTATTATGAAGTTATACTCCGTCTGTATCACATTCATGTTGTCACTGCTTTAGTTGCTTTTGGACAGAGACACATATCATTGAACCGAGCATTCTCGAAATCTGTTATCACACAAAGTATCTTAATAGTTATGATGACTATGCGCTTAGAATAGGGAAAAATGTAAGTGAATACTTTAGCTATCATGCTTTACGATTCGATTCCTTAGGAAGTAACCCTGAGACAGCTTTTAGCGATAATTAATGAAAAAGATAAAAGCTGCTCGCAATAATAATAAGACTACCCATAAGGTAGAAAGTCCTGATTATGGTGACTATCTTTATAGAAATCTTGAAGAAGGCAAAATGACAACTTATACACAGGTCTGGGACCTCATTATAAGATAACAGAAGACATACCCACACAAGAATGGGTAATTTGTGAAGACAGTACACGGAAGATAATCGGTTTTAATTGCACGATGGCGACCACACATTTCCGTGGACGAGACTGGAAGGTGTGGTTCAGTGAGGAGATTCCTTTACCGCTCGGTCCGTGGAAATTAGGTGGACTACCCGGTTTAATCTTAGCTGCACATTGCGATGGCTTTTTAGACATAACTGCAAGTAACATTAAAAGAGAACAGTTATCACCTGTCAAGTTTTATAATTTCTGGGAGAAAAAAGTATAAGGATATAGACCGACTCTCTTATTTAAAAAGGCTTCAGACCCTACGATTTACCCAAAGAATACAACCATGATTCCCAAATGGAGTTAGAATAAGATATTACTAATGAAGAAATATATTATCTTATGTTTGCTTATCCTACTTGTACAGTCAATAAGTGCACAGAGGATAGTGGAAGGTGTCGTTACTGATGTAGGAGGACACCCTGTGTCTGCAGCTATTATCAAGACTGTAGATGCAACCACAAAAAAGACATTACATTTCTGTCAGACAGATGCTAAGGGGAAGTTTACCATTACAGCACAAGAAGGTAATATCCTATCTATTTCAGCAATAAGCTATAAAAAGCAGGAACTAAAGGTTACAATGGATATGCCTGCACAGCATATCACATTAGAGGAAGATACGAAAACGTTATCGGAGATAACGGTGAAAGCAAAACCAATTAAGATAAAAGGCGATACGATTCAATATCTACTCACTACCTATAAAAAAGAAGGAGACCGAACATTAGCTGACGTTCTTGCGCGTGTCCCGGGCTTTTGATGTGAATAAAGAGAATGGCGAGATACAATACGAAGGTAAGTCTATCAGTAACTTCTATATAGAAGGTATGAATCTGATGGGAGGGAAATATGGCTTGGCAACAAAGTCACTGCCCCAAGAGGATGTAGCAACTGTAGAAGTAATGAAGCATCATCAACCTATCCGTGTATTAGATGATTTTACTTATTCTGACGATAATGCTATCAATATTAAGATGAAACAAGGAGCCAAGGCACGCTGGATGACGACCTATAGCGGTGGTATAGGATTAAAGAGTCATGGAGGATTGTGGAATTTTGAAACCTTGCCATGCGCCTGAAGCCTAATTTTCAGACAATTCTCACCTATAAGACAAATAATATAGGTAAGAATATAAGGAGAGAGACGGACAAACTTTTAAGTTTTGATGAGCTACAAAGTCCTTTGTCAGCTATGCTCGCCCTTCCTTCTCCATCGCCTTTATTACTCAAGGGGCGTTCATTATTTCAACCGCTCACATGCTGTTAGTTTGAATGCACTACAGCGTATAGACGAAAATTCTCAAGTAAACGTGCAGATTACGTTTACCAATGATCGCAATGAGGCTACCTCTTTGCGCCATTCAGACTTTTATACGAATAGCGGTATAAAGACAATAGAAAACAGAAAACAGTATTTGGAGAAAAGTAATGACCTCTTTGCAAAGATAAAATACGAGAATAACGCTAAAAAAATCATTATCTTAAAAATGAACTTTCAGGTGACTTCTCTTGGAACAAACAATGGCTGAATGAACAGGGGACTCATCCTCATAAGATGATGGGTAATCTTCCGATTTATACATTAAAAGATAATTTCAGTATAATGAAGAAATATGGCAAACGCCTTGTTACTCTGCAATCAAAGAATATAATGGATATACGTCCGCAACAACTATATGTCGATTCGCTGGCACAGTCTATTAATCAACATTACTATGAAACGAATACGGACGTAAGTGGAAGTCTCAGAATAGGTAGATTTATTCTATCAGGAGAAATAGGAGTAAATGCAGGAGAACACCGCTTCACTTCTGATTTAGTGGGAGTTCCAGATAGTATCGGACTGCTGATGGGCAAAAGCAGCTTTACCTTTGCGAGATTCTATGCCACGCAAGCATAGAATATACAGTGAAAGGACTTATATTTTTATGTTATCGGGTGATATGTCGTACAACCATTATAAGTATAGTTTAGATAATGGTCAGTCTAAATTCTTACTCTCCCCTAACCTCAGATCAGATGGAAAAGCCACAGCATCATGGACATTCTCGGCTGATGCATCCATTAATACAATGCAGATTAATGCTGCCCAATTTTATCCAACGTTGGTACTGCAAGATTATCAATATATGAATAAAGGTCTGGCAGGCTATAATCTAAACAAAAGAGAAAAGCGTGGGAGTAGGGAGTTGTTTATAGCGATGCTCTGAAAGGTACTTCTATACGATTCCGCATATCAAAGTCGTTTGGAGACTCTCCTTATGCATCAACCCAAGATTATGTGGGCAACTATATCGTTGAATCATTGACACAAGGAGAAACAAAATACAATAGCTGGAATATGTTCCTAATGGCTTCGCAAGGCATAGGCTTCTTAAAAGGAAAGCTAAATGTAAAGGCTTTTTATATAATGCCATGAATAGTTATATGGTTCAGAATAGCCAACGGATGCCTTACGACACAAGAACTTAAGACTTACCTCTGATCTTGATATAGGTTTAATAAAGGTGTAGATTTAACTTATAAACTTACTTATGGCTTTCATCAGATGAAGATGCCTGCTTTCGGAAAGACTTCTAACCTAAATAGTTGGAAGCATGAGGGAAGACTTAGAGTACCCCTTTGTAAGGTTTTAAGTTTGGAAACTTTGACGGAATACTATCATAACGAGATTGCACAAGGAGTTTAGGATATGTTCTTTCAAGACTTCACTTTGATATTCAAAGCCAAACACTTCGACCTGAGTCTTGCTTGGAATAATGTCTTTAATAATAAAAGCTATAGCTATGGGCTTAACAATACGCTTTCAAGTAGCTTTAGTAATCAAGACATTAGAGGAAGAGAACTGATGCTTAGTTTCTATTATAAACCTTGATGTCCATTGTTTATGCAATTTCACTTTATCGACAACGTGACTCTCTCTTTGTGGTATAACTAGTTTGCAAATGATTTGTAAATACTATAGGGCTTGTCTAACACCTGATTATCTCCAAAAACTTTGTCAAGAAGGGTCAGAGAGGATTTCTTTGGCAACGCTTAAATTTGGAGCTGAACATTTGGGGTTTAAATGTTTGTGTGGACTTTCTGATTTGGAAGAATTATCCAAATCACTTCCTTGTATTCTCCACTGGAACCAAAACCACTTTGTAGTACTGTACAAAGGTTAGAAGGAAAAGACATCTACATTGCTGACGGGAAAGGGACTTATCAAGTACACCCTTGAGGAGTTTAAAACGACTGGGTCAGCACTCAATCGGAGGGTGAGGAGAAAGGTATCGCTATGTTCTTAGAACCCACACCTGCGTTTTATGAAAAGCAGATAGATGCGCAGCCAATAGAAGAACGCTCGTTTAAGTTCCTATTTGGCTATATCAAGCAATACCGAAAATATTTCGGACAGATTGTCTTGGGGCTACTCGTGGGTAGCCTGCTGCAACTCATACTGCCCTTTCCTCACACAGTCTATCGTGGATGTGGGTATCAAAAACCAGAATATCGGCTTTATCTGGCTGATACTCTTGGGACAGCTGATGCTCACCGTGAGCCGTACTGCCATCGACTTTATCCGCCGTTGGCTCTTACTACATATCTCTTTGCGTATCAACATTTCTTTAGTAAGCGACTTCTTCATTTCAGCTCTTACAGCTGCCGATGTCGTCTTCGACACCAAACTGATGGGTGACCTCATGCAGCGTATGGGCGACCACAGCCGCGTGAACTCGTGTCTGACACAGCAGACTTTAAACATCGTATTCTCACTCTTCACCTTTGTGGTGTTCGGTATCGTGCTGCTTACCTAGGTAATTGGCTCGTCTTTACAATCTTTTATGCTCGGCAGTCTGCTTTATGGCGGGATTTGGCTTGCACTCTTCCTCAGGCGCAGAAAGGTGCTCGACTATGAACTCTTTGAGCAACAAGCTATCAACAACAATAAAACCTACGAGTTTATCACCTCCATGCAGGGAGATAAAAACTCCAAGACTGCGAGCAGCGCAGACGCTGGGAATGGGAGGACGTGCAGGCAGACCTCTTCGGCGTGCAGATGAAATCGCTGAAACTCCAACAGACACAGGAGGCAGGTAGCATCTTCATCAACGAACTGAAGAATATCGTCATCACGGTGGTGGCAGCAACAGCCGTCATTCACGGACAACTCACACTGGGTATGATGCTTGCCGTGCAGTACATCATCGGACAACTCAACTCACCTGTTGAGCAGTTGATGAGTTTCTTCTACTCCGTACAAGATGTGAAGATAAGTCTGGAACGTATCAATGAAATCCATCGTATGAACGATGAGAACGGAAAGCAAGGATTGGAAACAGCAGTGAAAGAAGAGGATAAGGGCATAGACCTTGAAAACGTAAAACTTCAAGTATGACCCTCACGCACTGAAAACTATCATAGATGATGTTAGCCTCACTATCCCCAAAAGGCAAAGTAACAGCCACTGTGGGTGCTTCGGGCAGCAGTGAAGACAACGCTCATCAAACTCATGTTAGCTATTATCCTGTATTGGGCGGACAAATAACTATTGGTGGAACAGATGTAAACACACTCAATATGGTGGCGCAGACAATGTGTGTAGTGATGCAAGATGGTGTGATATTCTCCGAGTATTGCAGGAACATTGCCGTAGATGATAGCGAGATTGACAAAAGATAGATTGCAAAGAGCAGCTGAGATTGCTTGTATTCACGACTATGTAATGGGGCTACCCTTAAAATACAATTATTGGTGTCCGATAAAACTTTTAGTGCATTCATATCTTTTAATTCAGAATAATAAAAACGGGCTGATTGTTTTTGTACATTCAGCCCTTCTTATTCCTTGTAGTTGCAAAAATAAAAACAATGAAATAAGATGAGCAAAAAGTACACATTTTGTCGGACAGCCGCTATATGTTCAACTGTTAAACTATTTTAATCGTGATGAAACTCTCTCTCAAAGCCAAGCTCAGGGAGGTGAACACTATAAAAAGTTTGATGCATGGCATCATCTTGTCGTCATGCTTTATGCAGTAATGATGCGTTTAGACTCTCTACGTGAGATAAAGACTTCTCTCTTTTGCTAATGTTAATCGCTTTTAATCATCTTGGTTTAAAAAGCATTTTTCCTTGTCGAAGTACCTTGTCAGATGCAAACAAACGTCGAGATTCTGAGATATTCGGTTCAATCTATATGAACTTACTCTGAGAAATACCGGCATGAGCTTTACTGGACAGCCGAAGTTGTGGACAGCCCAAATGGCTGAAGAATCTAAAGATAATAGATTCTACGACAATAAGTTTGTTTTCTAACTTGGTCTTTAAAGGTGTAGGGGCGTAATCCCAAAACTGGTAAGAAAAAGGGTGGAATAAAAGTACATACAGAGATATTTGCCAATGAGAATGTCCCAAGCGATATCAAGTTCACATCTGCAGCCAGCCATGATCAATTTGCACTTTATTCCAGAACGATACGCCAATGAGGAGCTGATTGCTTTTGACAGAGTATATATCAACTATGAAAAGTTCTCAGAACTCACGCAAAGAGGCGTTATATATGTAACTAAGATGAAAAATAATCTAGCTTTTGAAAGAATTGCCGATACAGATTATGAGATGACTACAGATTATGGAGCTGTGCGCATAGAAACCATACTCTTTCATAAGCATACAAAGGAAAAAGATATCTACCATAAAGCAAGAAAAATCACATATGAGGATAAGACTAAGAAAGGGAAAATCAAATTCATATCACTGCTGACCAATGATTTTTCAGATGTCGGCAGAAGATATTATAGCGATTTATAAGAGACGATGGCAGATAGAAACCTTATTTAAGCAAATAAAACAGAATTTCCCGCTAAGATACTTCTATGGAGAGAGTGCGAATGCTATAAAAATACAAATATGGATTACGCTTATAGCCAATCTGCTTATAACACTAGTGAAGAACAGAATAAAGAGATCCTGGAGCTTCTCAGGCTTGGCTACAATGATAAGAATTCTACTTATGAGCTATGTTTCAATACAAAGTTTCTTTGAACAGCCACATAGAGATTGGGAAAGATTGATTGCCCAAGTAAAAAGCCCCACCTGAAGAGTTGTCATTATTCTAGGGGGCTTTGGGATGGAAATTAGAACTAATCATAAGTATTTCAGCAGCATTGAGAGAGAGTAGTGCAGCATGTAGAGGTTTTATCGGACAGCAATAAAATACAATACCAAGATAGGACGCGATGGCGTTGGCTTAAGCCAAGGACAGAAACAGCGTATCCTAATAGCAAGAGCCGTATATAAGAACCCTGACTATATCTTCCTTGACGAAGCCACCAACTCGCTCGACGCCAACAATGAGCGCATGATTGTAGAGCATCTGGATGAGTTCTACAAAGGCAAGACAGTGGTTATCGTAGCGCACCGATTAAGTACGGTGAAGAATGCTGACCAAATAGTGGTATTGGATAAAGGAAAGGTGGTAGAAATTGGCAACCACGAAGCACTCACAGCAAAGCGGGGTGCATACTATAACTCGTGAAGAATCAGTTAGAATTAGGCAACTAACAGCAGAAAGGAAGATTATGGCGAGACAACAAGATAGAACTCCGCAGCGAGAAAGTAAGACATATCATTGGCGAGATACCATCAAGGATTGTTCGTTATGGTATCACAGTCATCACCATTGTGATATTGGGACTGCTGATTGGTGCATACTTTATACCTTATCCCGAAACCATCAGTGCAAAGGTGCAGATGATAAAGTACCCATCAAGGCACAATAGCCATTCCTTATAAGTATGTGAATACGATGGCAAGCGGAATGACAGCAAACATCGAATTTGATGGTTACGATGCAGCGACATACGGAACAGCCAATGGTAAGATAATAGCCACATCGCATACACCCCGACAAACAGCAGCTGGCAGTGTGTTCACGGCACAGATCAGGTAACGGCTTGCAAGTATAAACTCGTCAGCGGAATGGCAGGGCACGGCAACTATACTTGTTAGCAATGAAAAGCGTACTTCAAAGGATTGTCAAGCAAATAACAAATAGCATATAATTCCCTTTTTAATCGTAATAATGCGGTGAAAGAAAAAGGAAAACAATATAAATCATCAGTTATCCGTCTTTTCTATTAAGAATATCAGTGCAACATGATTTGTTATAGAGCCTTAGATTTTTCTCATTTTCTTGCATGTTTAATTTATATTGCATATATTTGCTACTGAACGTATAAAACAAGTGATTATGAACTAAAGTTTCACCCTCTATTTTTATGGCTGTTTTAGCCAGAATTGCTTTATGTGAGTGCCCATGAAGGTGAGTCGTTAACACTTGCTTAAAAAGTTTACAGGTTGTGAGCTTTTTCTTGTTATCTGTCTTCAATGCTTTGGTCATAATCTCAAAGTTGTTGCGCATTTCTGAGCCGGTGACTATTAACTGCCCTATCTCACTAACAGAGAATCCAAGAACGTCACAAAGCGAAGTAGGCAAGCTCTCTATGCACTTCTGTACACGATGCCATAGCGTAAGTGCCGTTACATCTTCTTCCATGATGGGCAAACGACTCCCCCATGGTCTCATAGTCTGAGTAGATGGGCAAGACCAAAGTATGAGAAAAGTGAGAAAAATATCGCTGCTTATAATTTTTAACACTCAAAAGCTTGGAAGTTTCAGCTTAAATTGTCTAGATTCGCATCCATAATAGTTACTCTTAAATTTAAAGATAATCAATGCTGTATAACACTACAAAGTTACCAAAATTATTGAAAAATAGTTGTTTCAAAGCTAGCTTCTTGAGGGTGTGAAAATTTAGCAAATATATTTGCAACAGAAATAATCAAATTGACAAGATTATAAAAGCAGACCAAACTGTAATAAAAAGGAGAAGAAGTCGAAAATCTATAAAAAGTAGATAAAAATAAATTACTAACATTAGATATGCATCTTAAAACCTATAATCATAGAAAGATGTCATAATATAGAAGCTTTAAAAGAAATTCATCCAAGCCTTTACGAGCTACTTATTAAGTGTGGTTTATAGATGTTATCTGCGTATGATGAAATGAAAAGTTGGGTAGATGAGATTAATTCTAAATTGCAGTCAGACGATTATGTAAGAATAACCATAAACCCAACCTTGGATTGTAATCTAAGATGCTGGGATTGTTATGAAAGCCATTTAAAGGGTAGTTTAATGTCTAAGGATACACTATAATATGTCATAATGTACTTAGAAAGGGTAATTAGTTCTTCAACATTAAGGACTTTTTCAATTAGCTTTTTGGAGGCGAACCACTACTTTATTATAAGAAAATTGTACACTTTTAATCAAAAATGTAGCGAATTATGCAATAAGTATAATAAGAAATTTCAAGTTAACTTTACTACCAACGGCATATGCTTAACTCTAATGTTGTGGATGATTTGATAAAATTAAGCAATTGGGTTAGTACTCTAGGTAGCCAAAAGAAAAGAGAAGTAGGGGAAAATAAATGTTCTAATAGTTTGCCTTTTAGAGAAAAATGCAGAAACTAATATCCGAAAGTATTTTTATGACACTATGAATTTCAAAATTACAAAATACCTGATATCGATGAGAAAAGTTGTATTTTTGTTTTTAGTAATAATGCTATCCTTCAATGGTGTTATGTATGCACAGGAAGTAGAGGGATATGTTTTAGATAATCAAGGAAAGCCTGTAGAGTCTGCATCGGTAGCCATCTTAGCTTCTACTGATTCTACGCTGGTAGGCGGTTGTATAACGCTGCAGCAGATGGACAATTCAAGGTTAAGGTTCCTGACGAAAAACAAAATCGTGATTGTGAGTATCTCACATGTCGTATGAGATGCTTTCAAACCAAGCAGGTGAGATAATACCCCCATGAAGAATTATGCTATCTCCAAAAAGCGGTTAATTTGGATAGCATTACTATATCGGCTTCAAGGTTTGTACAAAACACGATAGGGTACTCTGTAAACTTAACTGACTCTCCTATCTTGAAAGGAAAGAAAACAGCTGATGCTTTGATATTCCTCCCAGGAATAACTAAAACGGAGTTATCAACATTAATGGACTTCCTGTTAGCGAAATATATGTAAATGGAATTAAAAATAACCTGCAAGAAGAACTTAATAAGTTTCCAGCCAATATGATAGGCTCTGTGAGGTTGATTACCTTGCAGGAAGTAACACCAATGCCTCTACTGGTGGAGGAGTTATCAATATCTCATTAGGGAAAATAGCCGATAGGAACTATTATGGTAGTTTGTCTGCGGAGGGAACCGCACACAAGGGGAATGGTATAGAAGAAGAAAGTTTAGGAGGAACGATATACTATAGATACAAGGATCTGCATATTTATGATAATTTATCGCTGCCTTGGTATCAGTATAAAGAGACTGGTAAACAATTTCTTTATAATAAATTGTCGGGCATTGAGAAACAGAGTTGTGAAAAGAGACTATAATAGAGGCTATAGTTTCTCTAATCGACTGAGCCTTACTCAACAACTTAACAAACAATCGTCTTTGAGTTTTAGTTACTATATCTCAGCCAACCACAACCATTCACACTTAAATACTTATGATGACGATAATAACATAAATATAAGAACTTACAAACGAGTAGTTGAACAAGAAGTAACAACAAAGTATTTAACTCCTCTCGGTGAAAGAGTAAAATTTTAGTAGATTTGACGATTGATTACTATAACAGGCACGCAAATACAGCTACAAATTATCTGGGGAATAGCGTAGAAAGCGTGGGGAGCAGCTGACAAGCAAAAATAATAATCTTTGGAAAACTTCATTAGATTTCACTCAACCCATAGGTAGAAATCTACTGACTTATGGGGGCGCTGTTCAGTATGTGAATCAGCATTTTACCAATAATAGTAAACAACCTTGCTAACGAATTTTTCATAAGCAACAGTAGAACGAAGGTCAAGGGCTTTACCCTTACGTCTATATCCAGTTGGCAGGAGCATTCAAGAAATTAAAAATATGCTTTTGGTATAAATTGGCAAATAAATCATATTTCATATAGCGATAACGAATCCTCTGCAATTTCAAGAACATACAAAAGAGGATTAAGTCCCCTCGATTAGTTTAATGGCTCCATTAAATAAAAAAACGGAAGCAGTAATCCTTCGTCTTGCTTTTTAAGCATATATTGGAGAACATTCCATATTCAGCAATATCATCAACGATTAGATGGTCGAATGCCTCGAATTATTCAGTGGGAAACCCATCTTTAGCTCAACGAATGATATGTTGATGGCTTCTTCTCTTTCTTTAAGAATTTTACTTGGAGTAACAGGATGTCTATATGCACTCTAATAATAATATCTATTGGCAAACCGAAAAATAGTTCGGAGAATAAAATTACCTTACACTCGCCCTGTTAATCTTGATGGGATAAATGCGTATGGGATGAGCGTGGAGCTAAATCTACACCCTTTTGAAATGTTGGATGATGAAAGCCACGGGTAAATTAGAATTGCATGTAGAGGATATAACCTTAGATGGTATAAAATATGACAAAAATAGACTCCGACAATATTATACCCTTTATAATAGTTTCAACCTCCCATCAAGATGAGGCGGTATGTTGAACATAATGTTAGAACCAACATTTAGGAACTTAGACCGTGTTTATATATACCGTCTATAATGTTACAGGGAAATATCTATAAAGAACTTTTCAAAGATAAATTAGAATTAGGGTTGTCGTTTGGACTTGCAGGGAAAAAGGGCGCAGATACTCCAGACAGACTGATTTATTTAAGACTACCTATGATACCACCGCATTTCCATATATAGGACTCTCCGTAAAATGGACTTTCGAGAAAAGGTAAGCATTCTACAATTAAAGAAAATTACAGGTAATCAAGAATACAAAGAGATAAAAGATATACGATAAAATGACAACATCCAGTAAGCCGATGCCCATGATTTCAAGTCCGTGCTTCACAGCCCTGCACATCCCTGACCAAAAACCGTCCGATATGAGGGTTTTTGCTAACTTTGCACCAGATTCTTTCATTGATGTACGGATTGCATCCTTGAGGATCTCCTCATATTGGCTAAGTGGCTCTGAAAATATCATACTTTTAAAGTCTTGAATCAACTATAAAGGTACTGAAAATCAAGCACTTAGCCAACTTTTTATTTAGTTATGTTTTGTTGATTAACTTGCTCATTTTCAAACGATTACGTAATTATTAACAGAGTATTGTAATATAGTATGAATAGCAAATATAGAACTTTGTATTTTTCTGTGTTTTGCAACTTTTAGTTATGCGCAGAAAGTGATAGATCAGGCGTATATAAAAATGTTCATATCATTATACAGAGTTGCAAGATACTGTGAGTCGAAATGTACTGAACGATTATCCCATACTACTGATAGGTGAAAGGGTTTCTAAATTTTTATAGCCCCAAGACCTATTCAAATGACTCTTTGCTCATGACTCCTGATGGTAATCAAATCTCGTGAAGAACTATCAGAAACAATCAAAATTTATCAAAGCAACCGGAAATGATAATCTTATTACGGCTCATGTTCATGGCACTATAAAATATTATATTTATAAGGGGTATCCACAAAACGAAACTTTGACACTTATTGATAGAATCGTGGATAACTTTTATCAGTATGAAGAAACAGGCTATAATCAATTATGGGAGATGAAAGATAGTACGAAAACGATACTCGGCTACGAATGCCAAAAAGCAGAATGTGAATTCAGAGGTGAACATTGGACTGCATGGTTTGCATCTGAAGTTCCTGTTAGCAACGGACCATGGAAGTTTGGTGGACTGCCAGGATTGATAATGGAGGTGTACGACCGCGGAAGGCAATACGTTTTTACAATCAATGGACTTCAGAAAAACCACCGAGTCTATAACTTTCACTATGGACAAGCAGTTGTTTAGAAACCTCGAAAAAGTTGAACGCAAGAAGATGAATAAAATGTTGATGAACTTTCGTAGAAACGAGAATAGTATCAATACTGCAATGACAGGAATAGACTTTGATAGTGGCAATACTTCCAAAGCAACTCAATTATGATTTTATAGAAAGAGACTATTGGTAAATAAAAAACAAGCCTATGAGAGTGATATTAACGTTGTTATCTGTATGTATGTGCTGCAAAATATCAGCACAGAATTATGTATCCAGCCTCTAATATTTTTGAAAATAGTTTATGCGATGATCCTAATATTAATACTATTATTGTACGTTGGAAATTCTACTTTTGCGCAAGAATTGCAAAACGGTACGGAATTCGAATGCCAATACAAATATAGCTATCAGAATGATACAGTAAAAGGGACAACAAAAGACGACAGATTAGTATTGTTGATTGGCTCGAAAGTTTCAAAGTGCTGTAGCTTCTATAGCCTTCAGATGGATAGTTTAATGTCTAAGCCTAATTGGTATGAAATCTATAGAAAGCAATTAAATCAAGCATTTGCAAGTAATATAGACCCACCTCATAGACGTATGAAGGCATCACGTCTAAGAGATTATCCCGAAGGCAAAATGACCGTTACAGATGGACTATCGCTACAGGATTATATTTATGTTGATTCTCTGAATAATATCAACTGGACGATGGTAGACTCCACAAAAACAATTTTGAATTACACAGTTCAGATGGCAACATGCGATTATAGAGGACACCACTGGACAGCATGGTTTGCTCCTGACGTGCCTATCAGCGATGGTCCATGGAAATTACATGGCTTGCCAGGACTAATTATGGAGGCATACGATACCAATGCTTATCATCATTTCACGATTGTGGGAATACGAAAGGTTAGTGATATGCCAATCGTTATGAGTAAGACTTATGTTGGTACCAATAAATTTGAAAAAGTAAAACGGAAAGATTTTCTCAAGATGCAAAAGACAGTATCTCGAAAATATGAGCGGAATAATCAAAATGGAAACAGGAATTGATATTGATCCAAATTCTTCGCGGAAAGCAATTAGGGTTTTTCAGCCCTTGGAAACAGAATAGAGCCGTTAGGAATATAAAACACAACATAGAATTATGAGAACACATCAGCGATACATTACATTGACCTTATTGTGTATATTGGCATTGCAACTCCATGCACAAATAACGCTGACCGGGTTGTACGCCTACAACGGACAGGACAGCCTCTGTCAGGTGTGATGGTCAATCTGAAACAAGAAGGCGGTAAACGTATCCTGAAGTTCACACGAACTCAGGCTGATGGCAGTTACAAGTTGCAGACTACTACACCACTTGCAGGGCAACGAACTGCAATTCTCCTGATGGGCTACGCCACGAAATACTCTCACTTTCGGAAGGGCAGACTGATACGACATGATGATGACAGAAAAGACTACCGAACTGAGAGAAGTCATAGTGAAAGCTCAAGCATTCACCAGCGTGGCGACACACTCGCCTACAATGTGGCAAGTTTTGCCGATATAAACGATAAGTCGTTGGCAGACGTATTGAAGAAAATGCCAGGTATAGAGGTGTCGGAAAGTGGAGAGATAAAACACAATGGCAAGCCTCTAAATAAATTCTATATCGAGGGACGCGATATGTTGGGTGGTCGCTACAATTTGGCTACTACCAATATTCATCAGGCAGACGTTGCATCAGTGGAAGTGCTACAAAACCATCAGCCCATCAAAGCCCTTGAAGATATGTCGTTTTCAGAGAGTCCAGCCATTAATATCCGACTGAAAGAGGCAGCAAAGAGCAGGCTTGTTGGAACAATCAAGACGGGTGGCGGTATCAGTCCTAATGTGTGGGAGAGCGAGGCAACACTGATGCGCTTTGCCAAGAAAACACAACTACTCAATACATTGAAGAGCAATAACATCGGAACAGATGTTACAAGGGACAACATGGTGTTGATAGATGATATAGGCAGTAGTTTTTCTGAGTCGCAACTATACTTTGAAGAACCATATAAATGTAATCCCCTGACCGATTGATGGATATCAGTGAGAATAGAGTACGCAAGAACCAGACCCACACCATTTCGATGAACAATCTTTGGGGCGTTGGAAAAAACACCGACCTATCCACACAGTTACTTTACTCGCACGACCGATTAGTATCGGCTTCATGCTCGCAAACCTCTTATTTCCTCAACGACAGCACAATTTTGACCAACGACAGCCAAAAGGCAAAAAACCCGACAGAACAAACTTTCGGCAAGCATTGCACTGAACACGAACACCAGCAAATTGTATTTTACCAACACCCTTTTCAACTGATTTACAATGGAACGACACCGACATAGATATGGAAGGAACTTATCCCAATCGTCAGACAGCTCGACAGCCATCGTATAAGGTTCACGACAAGTTTGAACTGCTCAGACGTACAGGTAAACAAGCGTTCACATTCAATTCCTACAATGCTTATATGTCTAATCCACACACATTATTGGTGCAGCGACCTGATGGAACGCAACAACAGAATGTGCGATCTCAGGCTTTCTTTAGCAATAGTAGCACCTCGTTGGGCTATTATCTGAAACCCTTTATGGTATCAATGAAGTTAGGGCTGGTTGTTCTGAGCAGAAAATATGAGAAGTATAGCAGATGGCATCCCCGACTCATTAGGTTTGGTACACAATCATGTCGGTATGACCTACCTTTGTGCCTACGTTTCTCCCGAAGCCGAATTTAAAAAGTGGCGGATGGCAAGTTAGATTGGCATTGCCCGTAAGTTATACTCCCTATTTCTTTAAAGACAAACTTGTTCAGGCTTCCAACAACTACCATAAGGTAATCGTTTCGCCCAGTGTTTATCTGCAATACCAATTCTCTTCCAAGTTCAAGATGTCGCTTTCGGGAAGTATATCTCAAAATGAAATTAGAGAACAGAACTTTTACAATGGGCTGATACTTAGTGATTTTCGAAATCTGAACACAGGTTTTGTGAATTATGACAGCGAGCATGGTAAATCTCTGTCTTTGTCTTTTTGATTACAAACGCCCCTTGAATACGCTTTTTGCCAATGCTTATATCACTCGTTCGTGGAACGAAAGCACACTGACCGCCTCTCGTCGATTTGTAGATGCCTATATTCTGAACTCTTATCTTGCTCGGGAAACCCACTCAAATACTTGGATGACAGGTGCAAGAGTGAGTAAGGGACTCAACCTTCTTCGAGGAATGATAAGTGTTTCTACGGATTATATGAGTTTCAATGGTGCATTAGTCCAGAACAACAATCTCTCTCATTATCAATCAAACTTATGGAGTGTTACAACCAAAGTCAATATTCATCCTCTTAAATGGCTTGGCATGAACTATGAGATAACATACAACAACGAATCAATGACGCTTAAAGATATTGATATACATTCCTCGTCCAACCATCTTTCACAGCGTTTTTTTCTTGCAATCTAAACATCACAAAGGCTTGGCTGCTGAAACTATCAGGCGAGCATTACAGCAATCAGTTGTCCGACAACACGCATAAACAACTCTTGCTTGCCGATTTCTCCACCTCCTATGCCTTTGCACATGGTGTGGAACTGAGCCTTAACGTGCGTAACTTATTCAATCAAAAAACCTATGCCTACACTAGTTATACCGATCTGATGCAGATACGTCAGGAATATGAACTACGCCCAAGAAACATTTGGGCATCTGTGTTTTTCCATTTCTAAACTTAGTTAGCAGACCCTAACTAAAGTTTCCCGCCCCTTTATTTTATGGTTGTTTTAGCCAAATTGCTTTGTGAGTGCCCATGAAGGTGAAGCCGTTAACACTTGCTTAAAAAAGGCTCTACAACGAATCGTATGGGTTGTGTGTTGATATTCCACCGGTTTGGTGCGGGTGCTTAGCACATGTGGTGCGGATGCTTAGCACGTTTGGTGCGGATGGTATGCACCACATGTGCGAAGGGTTAACACCATTGCTGTATATGAAAGGGTAGGGATTTAATGTGCGTTAAACGTATTAAAACTAAAGTCAATCTGTATTTTTGTTTAGTTCGAGGCTATACTTTTTCAACAATTAGCCGATTTCATAATTCTGAATTGTGAACTATAAATTCTGAATTATAAAGTTGGTTAACAAGTAAAGAAAGTGCTTGTAGCAAACCTCCATCACTCCTTGCGTCGGTGGTGTCTCTGTTGCTTTGTATTCCCTAAACCTCTGGCCCTCCCGTGTGATAAAAACATATAATTCAGAATGATGATTATCACCACGGAAAGTAAAGAAGGAAAAAAACGTAAATGCTTAAAACCCTAAACTCCCAAGTCTCATGTTGCAAGTTTGATATTAAAAAAATATTTGCTTAAAAGCATTGCCGTTTGTAAAATATAGTGTATCTTTTGCCACCAAGTTATAAAAGAATAATAAGCTAAAAAAACCAAAAGACGTTCGAATCCCAAGGAACCTAAAGCTTGGGAACGGCAGACAGAGACCTGTTTGGAACCTGTTAAGGAGATCTATAAAATGAGAAAGAATAAAGCAAAGATTTTACTTGCTGCCTTGTATGTAGCTGTGGGAGAAACCGCATTTGCTGATGTAAAAGGCTGTGAGTGGTATTCGACAAATCAATCCAACAACAGTAGAGATTACCTACAATGATGGCGGTGTGATGACGGTGAGATTTCTATGGTCAGCATGTCTTCCGCCTTTTCCGCGACCAAAGGGTGGCATCGTTCGTGACCCTGCGAGCAACCCACCAGCGCGAATCCTACTTGATAACCCACGCAAGGACGCAGGACGCTTGAGTGTTAACGAAACGGATGCTGACGTGGCTGTGTCAGCAGCAGAGGTGCGTGTGCGCTGATCGCAGTACGGGTCTGATGACTGTCACCGACCTCCGCAATGGTAAGGAGGTTATTAAAGAAGTGAAAGAGATTGACTTCAAAAAGAATCGCACTACCGTAACCCTCGCTAATGCAGTGGGAGAGTATTATTATGGTGGCGGTGTACAGAACGGTCGCTTCTCTCATCATGGCAAGCGCATTGAGATTGTCAATACCAATAGCTGGACCGATGGCGGTGTTGCATCTCCAGCTCCTTTCTATTGGTCAACAGGGTGGTTATGCTGCGATGCCATATACCTTTGCTCCTGGTGCTTACGACTTTGGTAGTACGGACAAGAACACCGTGACAATCAGTCATGATATGCCTTATCTCGACCTCTTCTTGATGGTTGATAGTACTCCCGTTTCTTTTGCTTCAAGATTATTATCAGCTGACTGGTAACCCTGTCTTGTTACCAAAGTTTGCTTTCTATGAGGGTCATCTCAATGCCTACAATCGTGACTATTGGAAAGAAGCGAAGGAAGAAGGCGAGGGAATCCTCTTTGAGGATGGCAAGCGATATGTAGAAAGTCAGAAAGACAATGGCGGTACAAAAGAAAGCCTGAATGGCGAAAAAGATAACTATCAGTTCTCTGCTCAGTGCCGTTATCGATCGATATAAGCACAACGATATGCCATTGGGTTGGATTCTCCCGAACGATGGTTACGGAGCAGGCTATGGTCAGACGACAACCCTCGATGGGAATATTGCCAACCTCAAGAGCCTTGGCGATTATGCACGTAAGAATGGTGTAGAGATAGGTCTATGGACCCAATCAAACCTCCATCCAGTTGATAGTATCCCAGCACTCTTGCAACGCGACATCGTCAGGAGGTGCGTGATGCAGGTGTGCGTGTGTTGAAGACTGACGTGGCGTGGGTTGGAGCAGGTTATTCTTTCGGACTCAATGGTATTGCTGATGTGGCTAGCATCATGCCTTACTACGGTAGCGATGCACGTCCGTTCATCATCACCCCTCGATGGCTGGGCTGGTACGCAGCGTTATGGTGGTGTATGGTCGGGCGACCAGACAGGTGGCGAGTGGGAATATATCCGTTTCCATATCCCAACCTACATTGGTTCAGGACTCTCGGGAATGGGAAATATTACCAGTGACATGGATGGTATCTTCGGTGGTAAGAACGTACCAGTGAACGTCCGCGACTTCCAGTGGAAGACCTTTACACCCATGCAGTTGAATATGGATGGATGGGGTAGCAACCCTAAGTATCCGCAGTACCTAGGGCGAACCAGCTACAAGTATCAACCGCTCTTACCTAAAGTTGAAGTCAATGCTTCTGCCATACACCTACTCTTGTTCATACGAGGCGGTGACTGGTAAGCCATTGATGCGTGCAATGTTCCTCGATGATACGAACGACTATACCCTCGGTAGCGCAACCCGCTATCAGTACATGTATGGTCCTTCGTTCCTCGTCGCACCCTATCTATCAGAACACGGCAGCCGACAAGGAGGGTAACGACGTGCGCAATGGTATCTATCTGCCAAAGGGGACATGGTACGATTACTTCACAGGTGCTACCTACGAGGGGCGGTTGTATTCTCAATGATTACTTCGCACCTATCTGGAAGTTGCCTGTATTGGTGAAGGCTGGTGCCATCATTCCGATGGTTAATCCGAATAACAACCCTTCAGAGGTTGACAAGAGCCGTCGTGTGTTTGAACTTTATCCTGACGGAAAGACGGCGTTTACCCTCTATGACGACGATGGTACAACACAGAAATATCTCTCTGGTGAGAAGGCTACGACCCTCATCACTTCTGACCTTAACGATAAGCAGGTGCTGACGGTGACAATTAATAAGACCGAAGGTTCTTTCGAGGGAATGGTGAAAAACCAGAGTACAACCTTCTATCTGAACACCAATGCGAAGCCAAAAGAAGCTCACAGCTGTTATTGGTGGAAAGAAGATCCGACTCACGAGAGGCTGAACAAGGCGATAACACATGGCAGTATGTTCAGGCATCGAATATCAACCGCTTCTCAACGGCAGGCAGCGAGATGGAACGTTTGTTGGTTTCAAAGAATGCCCAAATCATCGTGCGTTTAGCATCATGTGATATCACGAAGGAGGCAATAGAACTTCGCGTGGATGGCTTTGTACGATTGAATAAACCGAACGAAACCTTGAGCAAGAAGGGTAGTCTGACTGCTCCTGAGTCGCTTGCTGCTGATGTTCAGCCATATTGTGTTACACCAAAGTGGAAGCCGGTACAGAATGCCGACTACTATGAGATTGAGTTTAACGGACAGACCTTTACGACAATCCGCCACAACTCGCTCCTCTTTGAGGACTTGCAGCCAACAAACCGACTACGACTTTAAAGGTGCGTGCGGTGAATAGCGATGGAGTAGGGAGCTTGGATGCCGCTGCATGTGAAGACAGCTGTCAATCCGTTGGAGTATGCCATTAAAGGACTTACCGCTACCTCAACTGCTCGTGATATGGAAGGTTTTGAAATTAAACGACTTGTAGATTTCAGTACGACAGGCGACATCTGGCACACTTATTATTATACGAGTACGTACCATTCGACTTTACGATCGATCTCCATAGTACTAACACGCTCGACAAGCTGCAGTATGTGCCACGTGCGAATGGTGGTAACGGAACGATAACGAAGTGTGACATCGCTGTCAGTAAGGATGGTAAAAACTGGACAGAGATTGGTCCACAGCAGTGGGTCCGTGATGGTAGAACGAAGGAGGTGACGTTGACCGCTCAGCCTGTGGCACGCTATGTCAAGGTGAGTGTGAAGGAGGCTGTTGGCAACTTTGGCTCTGGTCGTGAGTTCTATGTCTTTTAAGGTGCCCGGCACAAAGTCTATCCTTCCAGGCGATATCAATCTCGATGGTAAGGTTGACGAGAACGACTTCACCTCTTATATGAACTATACCGGACTTAAGAAGGGCGATGCCGACTTCGATGGTTATATCTCAGGTGGCGACCTCAACGGCAATGGTCTCATTGATGCTTACGACATCTCGAATGTTGCCGTACAACTTGAGGGTGGTTGCAATAACGATGAACCAGAAACTGTCGGCGGTAAGGTTTATTACGAATTTAATCGTAAGTCTTACGCAGCAGGCGATGAGGTCATCATCAAGGTGAAGGGTAAAGACCTACGGGCGGTCAATGCCTTCAACCTCGTCTTCCCATACAGTCCGAAGGAGTTGCAATTTGTTAAGGTTGAGACCGACCCATCAATGGTGATGCGCAACCTCACTTACGACCGCCGTCACAGCGATGGTTCACAGGTGCTCTATCCAACCTTCGTGAACGTTGGCGACCACCACACGCTCAATGGCGATGTTGATATGCTCGTCATCCGTATGAAAGCCCTCAAACCATTCACCGTTAAGAACACAACAGCCAAGGGGCTTGTTGGTGGATAGAAGTTAAATCAAGGGGAGTTGTAAAAGAGAAAGCAGAACAACCAGCCCAACTGACCCCACCAGCCCAACTGTACCCACCCAACCCAATCGTACTCATTTCCCGTCCCCTCCCCAAAGGGAGGGGCGTGAAATCTGAGATACCCCGTAAGAAGTGAGACGAGGTTGACAAGTAGGGCGAGTTGACAAGTAGGCGAGTTATATGTCACAAAGCATATAACTCGTTAACTTGATTCTACAAAAAACTTGTCTACTAAAAACTTGTCTAAAAAACTTGTCTCACTAAAAAAACTTGTCTCACTAAAAACAACTTGTCTTATAGCAGATTTACTTCACATCATTTTAACATTTAAAATTCAAAAATGGGAAGTAAACATTCTAAACACAGAACATTCAGTGAGGACTTTATTTTCACTTTACTTTGTGAGTCTTATTCATCAGAAGTGTCAATTAATTTCATCTGTCGTAAGTACGGCATTAATAGTGCCAGTTTTTATCAATGGCAAAAAAAGTATGATTTAGATGATATACTCTTTTCAGCAGGAGCCAGCCAGACCAGCATCCAAATACTCATATAACCAAGCCATCTGTAAGGTGAAGGAGTTTCTTCCATAATTACTTATACTCTTAAATGTAATTTCTATCCCTATCAAAGGAATAAAAAAACTTATAAATAATCCTTTAATATAGTTAGTAAGCCTAAGAATTCCTTGCCTCATTACGACTATTCATCAATAAGTTACACGCCACTCAAGCAGCGATTACTGCCAGCGAAGATACATAAATAATTCGTAGTATCAGCGTTTCTGCAAGGGAATTGGTAAAGAAAAAGCATACAGAGTTATCCTTAATACTCCAAGATGACCCCCATTACTATGAAATAGAGAAAATACGGGAAAAAGTCAAATATCATAGCCACAACGAATGCCAGTATGGCTAAGAATGCCCTTTCTCCAAAAGCAAAACTTATACGCGCAATAAGAATTGATCACTATTGCTAATAATAAAAGGATGATGATAAATATATCGGATCTTATTTCTTGGTTAAGAATAAATAGACATGCCACCATCCAAACAAACATATAGCCGAGCCATCTGTAAGGTGAAGGAGTTTCTTTCATAATCACTTTTGTTTTTTTAAATGTAATTCTATCCCAATGAAGGAGATAATAGTTATTTAATAAAGTCGGTGAATCTAACGTTATTCTTAAGAGTTGGATATGCGAAAGAAGGTATTACTTCTCTTTACCATTTCGTCAGCTCGTATATCATTGAACAATAGGGATAAGAAAAGTGAACAACAACTCCGAAGCGTTAGTTATGTCAGCTTAATGAATATAAAATTAAGAATATTAAGATACAAAAATATGTCACATGAAATAGCAAAAATGAAAAAAACAATATGCCTTTTGCTATCCCTTTCTCTTCACCGAATTTATAAGAGCAAAAAGATCTACCCCTATTGTCAGTACGTAAAAGGTATTGATTGCTCCTGACGAACCAAATCCAAGTATAACAAGTATAAGGAAAATGGGGGCATATTAAAAAGCCAAAGAGAAGCTAAGCCGAGCCATATATATGGTGAAGTTTTTTTTGTCATAATTACTTTTTGTTTTCAAATGTAATTCTATCCCAATGAAGGAGATAAAAACGCATGAATAGTTATTTGATAAAAAGTCGGCAAATCAAAGGATAACCAGTGTTATTATGATTGTTCATCAATAAGTTACACCACCATTCAAGCATCGAATACCGTCGGCAAAGATACATAAATAATTCGTTTCGAGAGTATCTTTGCAAGGAATTTGATAAAGAAAAAGATATGAGATACTCCCTTACTTTTCAGTCTTTTGCCATCGCATCTCTTGTTTCTTTTGTCATTTTACCTTCTGTCCTTTTTGTCATTATGTCTTTTCAATAAACGCATTCTGTCTTCTGTCTCTTTTGTCATTATGTCTTCCCCATCATTCTGTCCTTCTGTCTTGATTTGCCAATATGAATTATTTTCGTTATCTTTGCCTACAAAACAAACGAAAGAATTAATGGCAACAGTAGACGACAAGAAGATTATCTTCTCAATGGTGGGTGTATCGAAGATTATCCCACAGAACCAGAAACAGATTCTGAAGAACATTTACCTCTCGTTCTTCTATGGTGCAAAGATAGGTATTATCGGTCTCAACGGCGCAGGTAAATCTACGCTGATGAAGATTATCGCTGGTCTTGTGGAACCAACACAGGGCGAAGTGGTATGGAGCCCGGGCTACTCTGTGGGCTATCTGCCACAGGACCCACCGCTCGATGAGGCGAAGACCGTGAAGGAGAATGTCATGGAGGGTGTGCAGCATATCTATGATGCACTGAAGGAATATGACGATATCAACGTGAAGTTCGGCTTGGAGGAGTATTACTCTGATGCTGACAAGATGGATAAGCTGATGCAGCGTCAGGCTGAGTTGCAGGATATTATCGATGCAACGGACGCCTGGAACATTGATTCACGACTCGAAAGAGCGATGGATGCACTGCGTTGTCCTAAAGGGTGATTTGCCAGTGACCAACCTCTCTGGAGGTGAGCGCCGTCGTGTTGCCCTCTGCCGTCTGCTCCTTCAGAAGCCAGATGTATTATTGCTCGATGAGCCTACCAACCACCTTGATGCTGAGAGTATCGACTGGTTGGAGCAGCACTTGCAGCAGTATGAGGGTACGGTCATCGCTGTTACCCACGACCGTTACTTCCTCGACGATGTGAGCGAGTGGATTCTCGAGCTCGACCGTGGCGAGGGTATTCCATGGAAGGGTAACTACTCTTCATGGCTCGATCAGAAGACAAAGCGCATGGAGCAGGAAGAGAAGTCGGCTTCTAAGCGTCGCAAGACTTTGGAGCGTGAGTTGGAATGGGTGCGCATGGCACCGAAGGCTCGTCAGGCAAAGGGTAAGGCGCGTCTGAACTCTTACGAGCAGATGCTCAACGAGGAGCAGAAGCAGCGTGAGGAGAAACTCGAAATCTTTATTCCTAACGGTCCACGTTTGGGTAATAAGGTGATTGAAGCGCAGCACGTAAAGAAGGCTTTCGGTGAGAAGGTACTCTTCAACGACCTCAACTTCATGTTGCCTCCTAACGGCATCGTAGGTGTTATCGGTCCTAACGGTGCGGGTAAGACAACGCTCTTCCGCCTTATCATGGGCTTGGAGCAGGCAGATGGCGGTACGTTCGAGGTGGGTGAGACCGTTAAGCTTGCTTACGTTGACCAGCAGCATAAGGATATCGATCCTAACAAGACAGTATATGATGTAGTGTCACAGGGCAACGAGACAATTCGTATGGGTGGACGTGACATCAACTCACGTGCTTATCTCTCACGTTTCAACTTCTCTGGTACTGATCAGAGCAAGCTTTGTTCAGTACTCTCAGGTGGTGAGCGCAATCGCCTTCAGTTGGCTATGGCATTGAAGCAGGAAGGTAATGTTCTCCTCCTCGATGAGCCTACCAACGATATCGACGTGAACACACTTCGTGCCTTGGAGGAAGGTCTTGAGGCATTCGCAGGTTGTGCGGTAGTCATCAGTCACGACCGTTGGTTCCTCGACCGTATCTGTACCCACATCCTCGCCTTTGAGGGTAATGGTGAAGTGGTCTATTTCGAAGGTGGCTTCTCTGATTACGAAATCAATAAGGCACGCCGTCTTGGCAATGAGGAGATTAAGAAGGGTAGGTATAGAAAGTTGATGGAGGAGTAAAAGCCCCACCTTCCCTCCCCGAAGAGGGAGAATCATCTCAACCCTCTCCTTTCGGAGAGGGGTTGGGAGGGTGAGGCTTCAAACAAATATTATTATGAAAAACATTACTTTGCGAGTCCAAGATAAAGGTTATCTTGTTCGCACTTCTACTTTTATGTTTTTCTCTTCATGGTAAGGCACAGACTACACCAAAGAAGTTGATCGCACCTCTCCAGAGCAGTTTCAAGCTATCAATGACTCTATCCTTGCGGAAGGAATGTGGTTGAGTACCTATGAGAAACTGGCGTGGCGAGCTACTGATTCGCTTATGAAATATAATGTCAAGAGAGAGAAATCAATTCTGCTACCGCTTTTGAAGAAGGAAACCTGACATGGCGTTATATCTTTGCCAACCTTGAGAAGGAACAGACCGTCTTTGAACTGACGCTCCACTTAAGTAACGACACGAGTTTCTATGTCTGTTCTGCCACACCACGTAAACTTAAACCAACCGAGATCGAACAGCTCAAAGCAAAGCAGATTGCACCGCGTAAAGTCCCATAAAGGAGAAGGGAGATAGTATTTTCTTGGCTAACACTTCTGGCTTGAACTGGGACTTGCTCCCTTTAGAGAAAGGTGGTTATAGACTCTATCTCCTGCATGGTACAACAAAGCATGGAGTGATTCCTGTCGGTGATGACTACGCTTTCGACTTTGATAAGGATATGAACATACTCAGTTGGCGCAGGTTTCATCGTAGTTTTCTTGAGCAACCAATAACAATGAATGGTGAAGAGATAACAGAGGTAATGCACTCACATACCCCTGATGACACCTTATTTCACAACAACAGATATCGCTAACTATATGCTTTATGGTTGCGACCTGTATGGGATAAAGAGGTTCTCCGTTCTCTCAACAGCCTTTGCAGATACTTCTTACCTCACTACATTTGATGTCGAGAAGATGAAACTGACCTCTACTGTCTGTCCGATAGAAAAAACATTGATCTTTGAACTTTGAAGTTTGAATTTTGACCTTTGAATTTTGACCTTTATGATTTGAATTTTTAAGGGTTAGTAAGTTCCAGTTGATTTTTCAACATCGGTAATTATAATTGTGCATTATGAATTATAAAAGCATTTTCTTTCTAATTTAGTGCATTGAAAGTTAACAGGTGAGAGTTGAAAAATCATTACATAAATTCGGGTAAAACAGCTTAAATAAAGCGGTGAAATATGCTCAAAAAAGCAAGTTTGCAACTAACAGAAAATCAATTGGTTATAAAGTTGTGCAAGAAAAAGGTACTTACTTGGACTTCAAAAGGGGCGTTAGTAAGAGCCTTAAAGGGCATCTTTTACAGCCAAAAGGGCGTTAATTGAAAGCTAAAAAGAGCATCTATTGAAAAAGGAGATGAGAAAAATTATGACAAAAGAGAAGCCCCAACTCCCTACCAGCCTCACCCCTCCCTACCAGGCTCACTCCCAACCCCTCCTCCTACAGAGAGGGGGAGTGCTAGTAACAATTTGCTAAAGAATGACTCAAAAGATTTTCCTAAACAATAGGGGTATCTCGCAATCACGCCCCTCCTCCCTTCGGAGAGGGGTTGGGAGTGAGGCTTCTATCTCTCACGCATTCTACTCCCTCCCTATGGGGGAGGGGTTAGGGAAAATAGTTAGTTGTTGTATTGTTGTTGTATTGTTGTTGTATTGTTATCAACTTTTCTTATTCAGCAGCATATACCCACCAATTCCTCCTAAGATGGAGGCGAGGAAGATGCCCAACTTCGCTTGTGTCATTAATAGTTCATCGGTGAAAGGCGAGAGTAGAGATGAACATCGACATGGTGAAGCCGATGGAGGCAAGCATACCTAGACCCAGCAGTGTGCGACGAGTGATGGCACTTGGAAGGGTTGCCCAACGCATTTTCACCATTAAGAAAAGTTGCTCCAATAATTCCAATCGGTTTTCCTAAGAGCAGACCCAATGTCACTCTGAGTGTTACGTGGGTAGAGAAGATGTCTGAAAAGACTTAAATTCGTGAAGCTGATACCTGCGTTGGCAATCGCAAAGATAGGCATAATCACGAAGGTAACTATAGGAGCAAGTTTGTGTTCAAGCTGTTGCAGCAGTGGAATAGCAATCGTTGTGTCATGCTGAATATGTGTCAACACATCCACCTGTCCTCTTCCAAGGTTCTAACCTCGTTAGCTTCCTCTTGCTCAAAACGTCTTGTCAGTTTCTTCATACGCTTGAGATAGACAGACTCGTTAATCCTTGCATCGGCTGGAATCATAAAGGCAGCGAGTACGGCAGCAATCGTTGCGTGGATTCCTGATAGTAAGAACGTCACCCATACACCACCGATGCCGAGTGCGGCATAGAAGAATAGGCTCTTAATACCCAATCTGTTACCTACAAACATCACGGCAAGGAAGGCGAAACCAAAGAGGAGACTCACGATAGACAGTTCGGAAGTATAGAAGAAAGCAATCACAAGAACAGCGCCAAGGTCATCTACTATGGCAAGTGTTGTCAGGAAAAGCTTTGCCGAGGCAGGTACTTTATCACCTAAGAGATAGACCACACCTAAGGCAAAGGCAATGTCGGTTGCCATCGGTATGCCCCATCCCATGCTCTGTTCGGTTCCTATGTTCAGACATAGATAAATCAGTGCTGGCACAAGCATTCCACCTATTGCTGCACTCACGGGCAGAATTGTGTTTCTGATGTCAGCGAGTTCGCCACCGATGAATTCCTTTTCAATTCTAAGCCTACCACAAAGAAGAACATCGCCATCAGTCCATCGTTAATCCAGTGGTGTAAACTATAATTCAGATAAGGCTCTCCGTTGACGATAAAGCCTACCTCCCTGCTCAAAAGAAATGAAAGTAACTTGTTGCTAAGTTGGTGTTTGCCAACACCATTGCTAAAAGCTACACTGAGAAGCAGAACGATACCGCCCGACTTCTCTCTGCCCATGAATAATTTTTATTGGAAGCATCAAATGCTGATTCAGCTTCTTTTCAACTCGTTGTCTCATAATTTTCTTGTTATCTTGTTTTTACAATATATATAAAAGGTGAAGAACGCTATAAGCCCTGTATAATAAAAAGCATATAAAGCCTATGTTCTAAACACTTTTCAAATTAAACTGAATACCCTCGTAAGCCAATATACTTGCGAGGGGTATTCTGTTTTTATTCTTCTTTCTTCTTCAACCTTCATCTTTTGTGATGACTTCCCTTATCCCCACACTTCACTTCAGGCAGTGACTGCAAGTCCAGGGATGATTGGAGGTATCTCGCATTTTCACGCCCCTCCCTTGGGGAGGGATGGGGGAGGACCCAGTTACCGTTGTGGTCAGTTGTACTTTACTTCTTCTTCCACTCCACATACCCTGCTCCCGCAATTGCTAAGAGTAAGATAATGCAGGCGATGTAAGCGATAGTCTCAGTCGTTGAGATACTTGTTGGGTGGAAGTCGAGGACTACAGTGTGCTTGCCCGGCTTCACGCTCACAGCACGGAGGATGTAGTTTGCACGTCCGAGCTCAGCAGGCTGACCATCGATAGTGGCTGTCCAACCAGGATAGTAGATCTCAGAGAAGACTACCACACCACCATTCTTTGAGTTGACGGTATATTGTAGGTTGTTAGGCTCATACTTGTCGAGCTTCACGGTTGCTGTTGAGTCGTTCATCTTCGCCTGACCCAAAGCAGCTTCAAACTTCTTATCGGCAACAGCCTCATGGCGCACGTCAATCTTACCCACCTCGGCATATTCGGCATTGGCATCGTTGACATAGTTGAGCTTATCGACAAACCAGCCGTTGCCCTGTGCGTATGGGTTCTGTATTGGTGCCGTTGTACCACCCTGCAGCGGAAGAATAAAGTACTTCGTGTTCAGCATATTCAGTACAGGGAAGGTCTTCACGCCATCCACCGCCTGCATATTACCACCCGCAGCAGCAATCGCCTGCATCGTCTTCTGCATCTCAGGAGCGATGTAAGCATCAATCATCTCTTGATAACGACGGAGCTTAGCTGGATGATAACCACCGATACTCTTATGGAAGTAAGAGGTCTCATTCTCATTAAACGTGTTGGAAGCGAAGTTCAGTACACGGTAGTCGAGGCTCTTGTCCTTGTTAATCTCTAAGTCGGCTGCCGTTGGTTGCTGTGGCATATCGCGCTCACTCTTTGGTACGAACATCTCGTCATTGAGGTAACGCTTATCTACCCTGCCACATGTCAATGAGGCAAAGCACCAACAATCCAGCTATCATATAGTCGGCACGCAACTTCTTCATCTTATAAGCGAAGAGCAGGGCAAAGCCAATGAGGATGATGATAACCGAACGCCAAGCGTCAGCGCTAACCATTGCAGCACGCATCGCAGCCACATTTGAGAGGATGGTACCAGCCGTATTGCCGTCCATTCCCTGAATACCATTTATCATCTGGCGTTCCTGGTCGCTGACAAACGGACCCATCATATCTGGGAACACAGCCACCAAGATTGCTACGCCCGCTGTCAGTGCAAGACTGATATAGGGCGAACTTCATCTTCTTATTGAGTAAGTCAGGCTCGTCAATAATCCGCTTTAAGGTCAGGGGCTGCCAAGAGTGGAATGGTAAATTCGGCAATAACAAGAATACTTGCCACCGTTCGGAACTTCGCATACATCGGTATGTAATCGAGGAAGAAGTTGGTGAAGCCCATGAAGTTATGTCCCCAAGCGAGGAGAACAGACAGAATTGTAGCTGCCAACAAAAGCCCATTTCGTTGCACCCTTCACAAGGAAAAAGACCCAAGATGAAGAGGAAGAGCACGAAGGCACCCACGTAAACCGGTCCACTCTGTACCCGGCTGTGTGCCGAAATATTGTGGGAAAGCATCATAAAGTTGAGGAATCATTGACTGAATCTGTGGGTCGGCTTTCGCCATCGCTGTACTACTCTGACTCATCGGCACACTTGCGCCACCCTTAGCGTCTGGGCACAAGTAGGGTCATCGTCTCATCAATACCATAACTCCACTGCGTGATGTAGTCGCGATCAAGACCTGAACTTGTCTGGTTGGCACCATCTGCCTTTTTCAGCTCGCTCTTGCCACGCATACTCTCCTTTTGATACTGCCATGTGTGGTAAAGGCTTGAGAGATTGATTAATACACCAATCAATGCCGCAATAGCCAATATGCCCGTAGCCTTGAGGAAGTGGGCAAGCTGCTTCTCACGAATGGCTTGCACGAGATAGGCAATGACTCATGAAGAGGATGATGAACAGGTAATAATAAGTCATCTGCACGTGGTTGGCTTTCACCCTCAAAGGCGGTGAAGAGTGCCGTCACGATGAATCCCGACAGATAACGTCCTCGATAAGCCAGGACAACACCGGCAATCATCGGTGGAAGATAAGCCAGTGCCATCACCTTCCACAGGTGACCGGCAGCAATGATAATGAGGAAATAGGACGAGAAAGCCCACATGATACTACCCAAGGCTGCCAACGACTGGCGGAAGTTAAAGGCTCTCAACAGGATATAGAAGCCTAGGAGATAGGCAAAAAGAAACCATACATTGTCTGGTAACCATAGGTGATAGGCATTCATCACCTGCGACAATCCGTCAGTTGACTGATACGATGGCGACATCTGATAGGTAGGCATACCCCCGAAGAGGGCGTTCGTCCAACGTGTTGTCTCACCTGTGCGATTCTGAAACTCTGTCATCTCCTGTGCCGAACCAACACCTGCAGAGGCATCGTGGCGAAAGAGAATCTTACCCTGTGTGACGGGTACAAAGAAGTAAGCGAACGAGATGACCGCAAACAACACAACTACCACAACATCGGGTAGAAATCTTTTCCAAGTTTTCATGCTTATTTATTTTTGCTTTTGTCTGACTTATAGTAATCTTTGCAAAGTTACAAAAAACAAAGCACTTACAATATCCAACTTGTAACTTTTTCGTACCTTTGCAGTATGAAAAATAGGAATCATTGTTGCTATGGACAAGGAGTTCGAGCAACTTAAAGCAATTCTTTCCAACACGGAGACGGAGCATATCAACCATAAAGACTTCGTTACGGGACGGTTGGGAGAGAAAGAAATCATCCTGCAGCAGTGCGGTATTGGTAAGGTTAACTCTGCCATCGGTGCGGTGGAGATGATAAATCATTACCATCCTGACCTTGTTATCTCAAGTGGTTGCTGGTGGGGCTGACACGTCATTGGAGGTTACTGATGTGGTGGTGGCAACGGAGTGTGCTTACCATGATGCCTACTGTGGCGACGAGGTGGCTTACGGTCAGATTATTGGTATGCCTGCCCGCTTCAAAGCGCCAGCTGAGTTGATTGAGAAAGCACTGTCATTGAATAACTTATCTGATTGTAAGGACCTACACGTCAAGGCGGGACTGACCGTCAGTGGCGAATGGTTTGTCAACTCACGTGAGAAGATGCAAGAGATCATGGACCACTTCCCAGAGGGCAACAGCTGTTGATATGGAGAGTTGTTCCATCGCACAGGTCTGCCATATCTATCACACGCCTTTTTGTCTCTTTCCGTGTCATCAGTGATGTTCCGCTGAAGGATCATACACCAGCCAGTATTACGATTTCTGGGAGCGCATTGCCAATGGCAGTTTTGAGGTGACAAGACACTTTATAGAGGCAATTCATAATTCTGAATGTTGAATTATGAATTAAATAAGAATTTTGAATTAAGCAAGAATTATGAATAAAATTCCTTCCTTTACCATTGACCACGAACGTTTGCTGCGTGGCATTTATGTGAGTCGTAAGGACGAGGTGGGTGGCGAGACTGTTACCACTTTCGACATCCGTATGAAAGAACCCAATCGTGAGCCGGTGTTGCACGTCGGTGCTATCCACGCCATCGAACACTTGGCTGCCACTTATCTACGCAATGATGACGAGTGGAAAGACCGAGTTATCTATTGGGGACCAATGGGTTGTTTGACAGGTAACTACCTTATCCTTCGTGGCGACCTGGAATCGAAAGACATTGTCGAACTCATGCGTCGCACCTTCCAATTCGTTGCCGACTTTGAGGGTGAAATCCCTGGTGCTGCACCACGCGACTGCGGTAACTACCTGCTCCACGACCCTGCCTATGGCAAAGTGGAGTCACGTAAGTTCCTCACCGAGGTGCTGAACACATCACTGACGCCAACCCTCGTTTACCCGGAAAAAGTAGTCTGCGAGTTGACGAGTTGATGAGTGAACAAGTTGACGAGTAAACGAGTTGCTTGTAGATAGAATAGTAGAAAGGCATAGTAACAACAGAACTTTGTTCATCTGTTACTTTGTTTTTTACTACAAGCACCTTGTCCACTTGTTCACTCGTCAACTTGTTCTTCTGTTACTTTGTTTTTTATTGACTCTATAACGAATCGTGTGGGTTGTGTGTTGATATTCCACCGGTTTGGTGCGGGTGCTTAGCACATGTGGTGCGATGCTTAGCACGTTTGGTGCGGATGGTATGCACCACATGTGCGAAGGGTTAACACCATTGCTGTATATTGAAGAGTAGGGATTAAATGTGCGTTAAGCATATTAAGACTAAGGTTAATTTGGAGTTTTGTTTAGTTGGAGGCTATACTTTTTGACAATATTTAGGCTCTATGACGAATTACCCACACGATTCGTTATAGAGCCAAAAAGTCTTCACTATTTATATGTCGTCTCCTGATAAGCACGAGGAGTCAAGCCCGTTTCGCGTTTAAAGAATTTGGAAAAAGCAGAAGCACTGGGAAAGTTCATTCGGTTTGCTATTTCGTAAGCCATCATCCCGTTGGTTTTCAACAACAGCTTTTGCTTCCTGTATGGTAGCTCGGTTAATCCAATACATCACACTCTGCCCGCTTGCTTTCTTTATAAGAGCAGAGAGATGATGCGGCGTTACATGCAGTTGAGAGGCATAATAAGGAATTGAGCGTTCCTGCATACAATGTTGTTTTATCAGCCGTTTGAATTGAAGGAAGAGTTCCTGAGTACGCGTAGAGCCTTCATTCTGAACGTTTTGTGCCACCACTTCGTTTAGTTCTTGCACATCTGCAACAATCGTTTTAGACAAATACTGTACGGTCTTTCGACGATAAGGGGCAAGGTGTACGACATCCCATAAAATATAGTACATCCTCAGCAATCTATCAAATTCTTCAGGAGAAGCTTTAGATACCACCTCATCAGACATCTCAATACTATCCCTAAACACAATAACCGTCACACGAGCATCATCGGAAATCTTATTAACTTCAACGATTGTGTCGGCAGGACTCAACATAACATTTCTTTTTTTCAATATGATAATCCTGCAGATTGATACAGACCTCTGCACTACCTTTCCAGCACAAGAGAAGAGACGCTGGCTCTACCATCTGATAGATTTCTTCCTTACTAAAAACAGGAATCCGCTGTACACTTCCATTAAGAATAAGAATCAAATCGTCGTTGACAAAGAACTTATCCTGCTGGCTAAGAACTTCATTTAAATTCAGATTATCTACCGAAAGATGGTTTATAACTTTCGTAGTGCTCATAAAATGTCCTTTTTGTATGATTTAATTGCAAATTTACTATTATTATACTGATATGAAGAATAATTTTAATACTAATCGTATAAAAAGACAATTTTATCTAATCTTTGGATAATCAGAGTGCAAGAAAGATATAATAATTTTGCATTATCCAAACAAAAAGAGGACAGAAATACAGTAAACAAGCATATATATAAAGGTTTGAATATGAAGAAGATAATGATAACCCTTGCTCTGATAATGATGACTACCATTAGTCAGGCACAGACATTGGGAGAATGTCAGCAGGCTGCAGAAAAGAATTATCCCCTTATCAAGCAGTATGGGTTGATTGCCAAGACCACTCAGCTGACGGTAAAGAACATCCAAAAAGCATGGCTGCCACAGCTCACAGCATCAGCGCAAGCAACCTATCAGAGTGCTGTTACGGCTTGACCAGAGAGTATGCAAACGATGTATCAACAGATGGGGACTCAATATGAAAGGGCTAAGTAAGGATCAGTATAAGATTGGTGTCGACCTTCAGCAGACCATCTATGACGGTGGTAGCATTAGTAATCAGCGTAACATCGCACAACAGGAGGGGAAAGTACAAGAGGCACAAACGGAGGTAAACTTGTATCAGGTGCGTCAGCGTGTCAATGAGATGTATTTCTCATTATTGTTGTTGAACGAGCAAATCCAGCTAAACGAGGATGTTAAAACGCTACTGCTATCAAGTGAGAACAAACTCTCAGCTATGGTAAAAGGCGGTACTGCAGCTACAAGCGACCCTCGATAATGTTCGAGCTGAGCGACTAAGCGTAGAGCAGCAGAACGAAAGTCTGAAGCAGCAAAAAGCAGATGCTACAGCGTATGTTAAGTGTCTTCTGTGGCATTGAGGTTAATAATATAGAGAAGCCAGAGCCTATCCAAGTGACTTCTTCAGCAAAGCAATCGCCCAGAGATGCGCCTATATGATAGTCAGCTAAAACTCACTGAGGCTAAAGAGAAGGCATTAGACACGCAGCTACGCCCCAAGTTAGGACTTTTTGCACAAGGCTATTATGGCTATCCGGGACTGAATATGTTTGAGGATATGATGAACCGAAAGTGGAGTCTGAATGGTATTGTCGGCATCAAACTGTCATGGAACGTGAGTGCACTCTATACTCGCAAGAACGACAAAGCAAAAGTTAAGCGCACAACGAGAAATGATAGAGAATGCGCGTGAAGTATTCCTTTTCAATAATAAGATGGAAGAGATACAGCAGTCTGAAAAACATCAGTCGCTATCAAACGATGATGAAAAAGCGACGATGAAATCATCGTATTGCGTACGAATGTACGTAAGGCTAGCAGAGTCAAAGCTTTGCTCATGGAATCATAGATATCAATAGTCTGCTGCGAGAGATAAGCAATGAGAATGCAGCCAAGACTCAACAAACCATTCACGAGATTGATATGCTCAAAGGAGATGTATCATTTGAAATATACAAACAACGAATAAAAACAACCCACCAACGGATATGAAGAAGATATTGATATTTGCCAGTCTTGCTGTTATGATGGCATCTTGCGGAAATGACAAGAAGGATTATGATGCTACAGGAACATTTGAAGCTACCGAAGTCACAGTATCTGCTGAGTCTACAGGTCAGTTAATAAGTTTCAATGTTACTGAAGGACAGATGCTTAATAACGGACTGACTGTTGGTCAGATTGACTCACGCCAACTCACGCTGAAGCGTGAACAATTATCTACAAGTAACGAACAACTGACGGCAACACATAGCCAACTCGAAGCAAACAAGCGACAATTGGCTGCCAACCGACAAGCTACGGCAAGCAGACAGTTAGATCTTGAGAAGCAGGTGGCGTCTATCCGCCAACAGATTGCTAATCAGCAGCGTGAGCGTGAGCGCTTTTTCTGAACTTTTGAAAAGACGGTGCTGTACCACGAAAACAAGTTGATGACATTGATTATCAGATACAAGTATTGCAGAAACAACTTGTGGCGACGCAGGAACAGATCGCCAGTCAAAACGCATCTTTAGCCGAACAGAACAAGGGTATAGCTGCCCAGATGGACGGTATCAGTTCTCAGCAGAGTGGAATAAACGCACAGCAAGCTGGTGTTCGCAACCAACAGGCACAGATTGACGACCAGATTGCGCATACCTTTGTGAAGAGTCCGCTCACTAGGAACCGTCTTAGAGAAGTATGTTGAGCAAGGAGAGTTTGTCTCCGCTAGGGCAAACCTTTGTTCAAGATTGCAGACACCAAAGCGGATGTACATACGAGCATATATCACCTCTGAACAGCTTAAAAATGTTAAGTTAGGACAGAAAGTAAAGGTAATGGCAGACTATGGTGGCGGTGAGAAAAAAAGCAATATGACGGTGTCGTTACATGGATATCAAGTCGTTCAGAATTTACTCCAAAAGAGTATTGTCACAGAAGACGAGCGTGCTGATTTGGTTTATGCTATCAAGATACAGTTCCAAAACGATGGCTATGCAAAGATTGGAAATGTATGGAGAAGTGAAGTTTTAAAGTGGTGAAAGAAACGATGACAGCAATAGAAGTAAACAACATATCAAAGCACTACGGAAAGGTTCAGGCACTGAAAGAGATGAGTTTTCTCAGTGAAATAAAAGGTGAGGTCTTTGACTCATCGGACCTGACGGAGCTGGCAAGACTTCAATGTTTCGCATCCTTTGTTCGCTACTTTTTGCCAGAGACAGGGACTGCTACTGTTGACGGATTTGACGTGGTGAGCCAAAATGGAAGAGGTGCGCAAAGCTGGGTTTGGTTATATGCCCTGGAAGATTCTCACTTTATCAGGATTTGACAATAGAAGAGAACCTTCACTTCTTTTGCTACACTCTTCAATACAACGGTAGAAGAGAACTATGAAGCTATCAAAACCCTATCTATTCGCAGATTGAACAATTTAAGGATAGAAAGACAGGGGCACTCTCAGGCGGTATGAAACAGAAGTTGGCTCTGCTGCGCATTGGTTCATCAGCCAAGTGTTCTCTTCCTTGACGAGCCAACAACAGGTGTTGACCCTGTCAGCCGCAAGGAGTTTTGGGAGATTCTCAGCCAGCTGAAGGAGCGTGATATAACCATAGTTGCCTCCACGCCTTACCTTGATGAGGTGAGGAGTTGCGAACGCGTAGCTTTCCTTTCAGAAGGAGTAGAAAAGGAATAGGCACAGCAGACGATATTCTTACAGCGTTTAAAGACATCTTTTAATCCACTGAGTATCGAACGAACTGCAGGACAGCAAGACAAACAACCCTCACTAACAATGAAGCTGAAAAGGTCATCGAAGTAGAACACCTTGTCAAAGCCTTTGGTGCTTTCCACGCTGTAGATGACATCTCCTTTTCGGTGAAGAAGGGTGAAATCTTCGGATTTCTCGGTGCTAACGGAGCCGGAAAAGACCACAGCCATGCACATGCTTACAGGCTTAAACCAGCCCACAAGCGGCACAGGGAAGGGTTGTTGGGATTTGACATCCGCACGGAGTATGAGCAGATCAAACGGCACATCGGCTATATGAGTCAGAAGTTCTCACTCTATGACGACCTCACCGTTGCCGAGAATATTAGTCTTTTTGCAGGTATCTATGGTATGAAGGATGGCGAAATACGCCGCAAGATAGACGAGTTGTTAGAGCGTCTGAACTTCTCAGAGCATCGCAACACGTTGGTAGCAAGTCTGCCTTTAGGCTGGAAACAGAAGCTTGCTTTCTCTGTAAGTATCTTTCATGAGCCTGGCGTTGTGTTCCTTGACGAGCCTACGGGAGGTGTCGATCCATCCACACGTCGCCAGTTCTGGGAAACTTATCTACGATGCTGCAGAGCGGGGAATAACGGTCTTTGTGACCACACACTACATGGATGAAGCCGAGTATTGCGACCGTATTTCCATTATGGTTGACGGAAAGATAAAGGCTCTGGGAACGCCCGACGAACTAAAACAAGAGTTCAATCAACCCGATATGGACCACGTCTTCACCTATCTTGCACGTCAGGCAACTCGCAGTTCGGATTAAGGTGACCAATTCATTAGAAATAAACAATTATAGATGAAGCCATTTTTTTCATTTGTTATCAAGGAAACCAAGCATATTCTTCGCGACAAACGCACGATGTTGATGCTCTTCGGTATGCCCATCGTAATGATGCTTCTCTTTGGTTTTGCCGTCACCAATGATGTGCGAAACGTGCGTGTTGTCATCGTGATGAGCAATGCCGACAATGCCACCCAGCAAGTAGCAGACCGCTTGGCAGCATCTGAATACTTCACACTGACAAAGGTTGTGGCAACGCCTGCCGAAGCTGAGAAAGCTATCCGTGACCAAAAGGCCGACATGGCTGTGGTCTTTGCACAGGATTTCGCAAGCAGAAAGTCTAATCTATCAGCTCATTGTCGATGGCACAGACCCTAATATGGCACAGCAGTGGACTGCCTATGCCAAAGCCGTCATAGCCAATGCGGAAAGCAGTGTTGTGAACTCAAAACTACTTTATAACCCTCAGATGAAGTCGGCTTACAACTTTGTTCCAGCTATTATGGGTACGTTGTTGATGCTGATTTGTGCGATGATGACATCAATATCCATTGTTCGAGAAAAAGAAAAGGGAACGATGGAGGTGCTGCTTGTATCGCCTACAAAGCCTTTAATGATGATTATTGCCAAGGCAGTACCCTATCTTGTGCTTGCCTTCGTCATCCTGATCGTGATACTCCTCATGGCTACGTTTGTCTTAGGCGTACCAGTAAAGGGTTCATTGTTTTGGATATTCGTGATTTCTACTATCTATATCCTCCTTGCCCTTTCATTAGGACTACTTATCTCAACAGTAGCTAAGACGCAGCTTGTCGCCCTTCTTTTGTCAGCGATGGTATTGTTAATGCCTATTATAATGCTCTCTGGAATGATATTTCCCATCGAGTCAATGCCACAGATATTACAAGATGTCTCAGTCATCATTCCTACACGATACTACACAAGTGCTATGCGCAAACTAATGATTATGGGTGTTGGAATTGAGGAAGTTTACTTTGAGCTAACTGTTCTTATAAGTATGCTCATAGGCCTGATGTCGCTCGCATGGGCTAAGTTTAACAAACGATTAGAATAGAACACTATGGTACTGAAATATCTTTTAAAGAAAGAATTTACACAGATCCGACGTAATTCCTTTTCTGCCAAGACTTATCATTGTCTATCCCATAATGATCATGTGTGTCATGCCGTGGGTAATGAATATGGAGGTGAAAGAATATTGTGGTGGATGTTGTCGATAACGACCATTCTACATGTCACAGCAGTTGGTGCACGAGATAGAAGCGAATAAGTTCTTTATCTTCCATGGTCAGCAGCCAACCTACGCACAGGCACTCAGGAACATAGAACATTCAGAAGCAGATATCGTGGTTGTCATACCTCAGAACTATAGCCGCGATTTAAGTTCAGGACATCTACCGCAGGTGCTGATTGCAGCTAATGCAGTCAATGGAACAAAGGGGAACGTTGGGTTCAGGATATCTTTCTCAGATTGTTACTGCTAATGCTTTTCCTTCTGCAGCTGCTGTGAAGTCAAAGGTAGATACGCTGTTTCTCTATAACGAGCATCTCAACTTCAAACTCTTTATGATTCCTGCGTTGTTTGCAATGATAATGATGTTGATGACAGGATTCCTACCAACACTTAACATCGTTGGCGAAAAAGAAAAGGGGACAATAGAACAGATAAACGTAACACCAGTAAGCAAATGGACTTTCATACTTGCCAAGCTGATTCCTTACTGGATGATTGCCCTTTTTCATCGTAACGGTCTGCCTGCTGTTGGGATGGCTGCTGTATGGCATCACATCCTGTAGGGCAATGTGCCCTCATCTACCTATTATCAATGTTGCTTGCGCTGTTCTTTTCATCTTTCGGACTGATTATTTCCAATTACTCCGATACAATGCAGCAGGCCATCTTCGTAATGTGGTTCTTCGTAGTCATTCTCCTGCTACTCTCAGGACTATATACTCCGACACGTTCGATGCCACCTTTTGCTTATTTTTCCACTTACATCAACCCTGTGAGCTACTTCATTGAGGCGATGCGTACGGTATTTATTCGTGGAGGTGACTTCAGCAGTATTGCCCATCAGGTGCTTGCCCTCTCGGGAATAGGGCTCTTTATGGGTACTTGAGCGGTAGTGAGTTACAAGAAGAATAACTAAAGTTCTATTCATTGTCCACACAAAAGAATTTTTGAGCCATTCAAAACGCCTTTACATTTCATTCTCACTTCTTATCCATCTTGTCGTGTACAGAGCCTTGTTTGTTCGTCCATGAGAAACAAGAGAAGGTAGTGAGTTTTCGGCTCTATAACGAATTACCCACACGATTCGTTATAGAGCCTATAATTTTCTCCGTTTAATAACATTATTGTAAATTTGCTACGTATTAACATAAGTGAAGTTACTATTTAGAGGATAATATTAAGATATTTTTACTTTATTTATGTGCTCAGTCGTTATAATACACTAGAACTCAAGAAATCATATACAATAAATTAAATTACCCAATTTAAATAAAAAGTTATGTAAAGCCATGCAGTACATAGTGTTATCATGGCTGTTGAGCAAGCTTTATGTTAGCTGGAAGCCTTCGTCTTAAAACAAAACTTTGAAAAGAGCGGATCATACTACACTTGGTCTTCTACGGCTGGAGGTGCTAAGGAGAACCCATTCGAGTATGATGAAGAGTAAGTAAAACCATTAAAGAGAAACTAATGAATTTCAAGAAGATTTGACGTTTATTATTCTGCTGGGTTGTTGCCGCAGGCTTGACATCATGTTCAAGCGATTTGAATAACGAGGAGAAAGCGCCCTGTTAGTCCTAATGAGACAGCGAAGCGTGCGCTGAGTATTGCTACTGGGGATGCAAAAACTCGTTCAGAAGTTAATATTGATGCTGATAATAAGTGGGTTGCTGGTGATAGGTTTATGGCTTTATAACCGCACCTTTACAGGCAGTGGGGTGTTTATCAGGGTTTCTCTGGTACTACTGAAAAAGCTTTGATTAACAAGAATAATATGCACAGCATCCGTCCAATCTATGTAGGACAGTAATATAGAAGGTCACCCAATTGGCTCTTTCCCAACCTCCTCCCAGGCAGGAGGGGGACAGACACGACAATCTCTCATGGATATATACGTAGTGGAGAGCTGAAAGTAGGGAGACTGAGAAAAGATTATAAGGAAAAAGGGAAGATGTAAAAGATGATTTTACGTCTTCCCTTTTTCGTTTATATAGCTTTGTATTGTAAATAGCAATCCAGCCTCGTTTATCCCGAGAAGTAGTTGACATATTACAAGCATTGCATACGAACATCTGTCCGGAACTTCCGGACAACTTGCCCGGGACTTCGGATAACTTGTCCGGAAGTTTCGGACACTTTGTCCGAAAGCCTTGGGGCAGGTATCCCAGAAGCATTGAAGGAGTAACAGAAAAGGCTCGAGCAGTCACAGAGATTGCTCAGAGCCTTTTTTAAGGTTTAATCGACCAAGAATTTCTTTACGACAATACCTCTTGTTTGTCACAACCTTCAAGATATAGTTACCAGTCACCTTTGCATCTCAACCTCGTTAACCTCGCCTACTGTACGCTTCAGCAACAAACCTGAAGTAGTGTAGATGCTTACTTCACGTACGTTAATAGACTCTGATTCAGGTTGTAAGCGAAGTTTATTACCTGCCCAAATCTTCACACCTGCTACTAACGCATTGTTGTCAACTCGTCTTGATGCCATTAGTTGAGTTGACAACCCGCACAATGCGATAGTAATTATCATAACCCGATGCAGCTTCATCGACCGAGCCTTTACCAAAGCCTTCCCCTACATGTGAGTTGCATCAGATAAAGACCTGGAGCTATTTTGCCCTCCTTCGGTGTATAAGTCAGTTTGCCATTCGCCACATCATTTGCCTTTGCCGTCAGCCTTGTCAGTGTAATCAGCTCACCACCACGACCTGTAAACGTACGTAAGGCGACTTTGACAAGAGCATTCTTAAGGTCCTTAAGGGCTTTAACGGAATAAGAACCTGTCGCCGTCTCGCCCAAAACCAATTCTGTTGGGAAGTCGAAGGCTGTACATTCTAACTTCGTGTCGGGGTTCTTCTCTACGACGACTGTTGTTGGTTCGTAGGAAGATGCGATATCTACAAGACCAGACTGGCTCAGGTATTTAGTTCCCACCTTATAGGTGCCAGGCTCCAGTGGTAAATCCTTATAGAACTTCATGGTTTCCATTGCGCCCTTCTCTAGTTCCTTCGTTTCCTGCATGAAGACATACTCCTTATCGGTTGTCGTGTTTTTGAAGTAAGACACAACACTTGCCATTCCGTCCTTACCATAGTTGCGGACGTCACAAGCCAGCACAATCTTCTTGCCCTGAAGGATAGGGTCCTGTCCCTTGGTCTCGGCATTCAGCCATCCCATCTCTGATACCTGACGCAACAATGGTTCGGTAACGGCTGGCAGCACTTCAACCTTCGTCGTGCCCACCTCACTGTCATCAAACATAATTTTGTCAAACTTCTCATGATAAAGCTGCACCTTATACTTACCTGCTGTAAGTTTCTCAGGAAGGGCAAATACCATCTGTAAGTCCTCTGTTGATTCATTATAGACATTGGCTGCAATGGTGTCGCTAAGGAATACCTTCTGCGGATTGTCGAGGGAGGTGAACTTAAAGATTAACTTGCTAAGGCTGAAATCCTTACCGAGGTTTTGTAATCTTACATTCTACAAGCGCAGCACCATCTGCATAGAGGTCGCCATCAAAGTTGATTTTGGTCAGTAGTTTCACCTTTGGCTGTGGCTTATATTCCAGGTTACGGACAATCATACCCTTTTCAACCTTCACACTGCCATAAGCTGGGTAGCCGATAGGGTGACGGAGGATTGTCCATTGGCTGCGTCCTTCAGGGCGCACAGCAAAAGCATACCTTATACTCGCCATCCTCAACACCTGTTGCGTCCAAAGGAATATCGCGCATTATGTAATACTTGAAGCCAGCCTTACCATCGTTATAACCCGTGAGCGAAAGCTTATCTTCTTTCAGATACTTTACAATCTCGTCATTCTTCATTAAGACAGCCGTTACATCTGTCTTCACAGGGTCAACGTCATAGTTCTCGATGTAGCAAGCCAGTGACATTGATAATTGTCGTGTTATCATTAAACAACATCAAACTCAGTCGGGTTGGTGAGCTGATAGGGTAATACGTTTCATTCGTACTTGCCTCCGCAGGTTTGATGTTGATGATGATTTCGTTCTATATTGAAGCCGCTCTTGTCAGCCCCAATGCCGAGTTTGGCGGGATCTCATGTGGTTAACCATGAAGTAACCATTGCTCTCGCCATGCCATCCCAGTTGATATGAACAAAGTCCCTGCTGTCGTAACCATCACAAACAAAGGCATGACCGCCCTGTCCGTCTTCTGATGTAGCCGAATAGTAAACAGGTCTGCCAGCGTTGAGTTCGTTCTTTATCAGTGCTATCCATTCGCTTGTCGGACAATGTTCGCGCTTGACATAACGAATCGATTTGTCGTAACCGAAGAAGGTTCGCAAGGCATAAGGAACCATTGGTGAGTAGGCACCACTTCCCGTTGGACTATAATCCATATTGACAGAGATAGCTACATGGGCATTCAGGAGTGCCACTGCCTTAGCTTGTTCAGCAGTGTAGGTCATCGTAGAATAGTTCGGTAGCATCTTGTCCCACCTGTAGGTATCCTTGCTGAAATCAGCTGACAAGGTTAACTTTTTTGTTCGTTTCTTTCCCGTTTATGTCAGAGATTGATGCGTTATAGGTGTGACTTCCCGTTCCGTGTACTAGCACTTGTAGTAACGCATGATTTGAGCAGTAGCCGTAGAAAGCAACACAACCGACGTGGTGACTGATGTGTCTCGGAATCTTCCAGACCATGTTGGTCCATCATTATTATAAGGTTCGTCCTGTCCCCAGTTAATCTCTCCCAAGAGTGGCTTGACAACAGGTTGTGGCGTATCAGTTTCTGTCTCTTCAGGCGCATCATGTGCGGTGATAGCCCGAACACGTTTCGCATAGGCCTCCATCCAGAAGCGGAGGTTCTCTGGTGCATCCTTGAAAGAGAATGAACCTTTGTCAGAGTAAGCCAGGATGGTACCCACGGCGTCATCACCTGACACGATTACGAAACCCTTTCCTTTCTCATTGTTGTAGATGTAGAAAGGCTCCTGTCCACTCCTCCCTCTTGCTCCATGAGGTAATGACGTAATGGAAACCATGCGCATGACAGGTTTCTTAGTCCATTTTTTCATAAACTGTGTTGCTAGTCGCAGCGCCTCTGACTGCTGTATGAGGTCGTGCATCGACCATGCAAAAATGCTAACAACAACATTACTGATAGTAATAATCTTTTTCATAGCGATATTATTATGTAAAGGATATATAGATTCAAAAGAAGTATATTGTACTCGCCTCATTCCTTCCCAAGCGTTGTAGGAATATGTCGGGCAGTAATCCCTATAGTAGTGATTTAAGTTAATACCTCTTTTTCAGAGTGTAAGCGCAAGGCTTTTATATGAATAAGAGATTTATAAACACTAGATTAGGGTTTCGATTGCAAAGGTAGTTGTTTTTTTCTATAATGTATGCCAAATTGCGGGTTGTTTTTCTTAAATATATGTTAACCTGTGTGTTATATAGTATTCATAATTATGAATTACCCGCATTCTGTCAGCTGTAAGCAACTACGATGGCTTTTTCCCTTTAGGTGAAATGGCTCTGTGATGAGGGCAGTATCGTGTTTGGCGAGGTATAGGTCATCAATCATACAGTCTTCAAGGGCAAAGACAAGTCTTGGGCGAGGGGTAGGGAAGTGGGTGTCTTGGAAGATGCCCGGCTCGACGGCTATTCCATGTCGCACGATGATATTGAACCACGGCGCCTTGTGTATTCATCAGAATGAATGGCTTCATCACCCTCAAACTGATATAAGGCGTTGTGTGATAGTGGTATTTTGCACGCTGTCTTTATATAAGGTGATGTCGCCTTCAAAGGTAGGGATGTAGCGGTGAAGCCCGTGAGTCGGAGAAGTCGCTCCGTACTGTCGATGATTGCTGATGACACGCGCAGGTCGAAATGGCGTGTAGAGAGGTCGCCGTTAGCAGGGGAGATAAAAATCTGTCGTGTGATACCACCTTTCCAAGTGGTTGTCTGATAGCTTTTTTCTGATTATTTCCATGTTATTTCTTTTTCTGATTGTTTCTTTTGCCACTCGATTGTCACCCTTTTTGTAGGGGGCGGGGGATGGTAGATAGGATGCCTAGGTTAACCAGGATAACTAGACTAACTAGGCCAATAACCCTAAAACAAAAAAACCTTGGCTCATCGCCAAGGTTTCTGATTTCAGCGGTGCGTACTGAAACTCGAACTTGTTTCTGTAACACTCTGTATCACAACTATTTTTATCACTCTCTTCTTCTATGTAGCCAATTTGTAGCCTCAATAGAGTATTTTTGAGAGTACTTAAATAATTTGCTCTCCTGACATCAGCTATGTCATTTCGGCACAAAGGTACATAAAAAAATGAACCACTGCCAAATATTTGAGTGAAAAATCTTTTAGAAAAATTCTGGCTACATTTTCAGTGCACGGTGCAAAGTCCCTATATATAAAGGGACTTGCACCGTGCACTGATGATCTATGCCGTAGAAAAAGCAATTAAAAATTGCAAATGGTATTATATTACCAACATTGGCAATCCAATATTCTTAAAAAAGGTTTATTTCTTTAGAACTTTGCACTTGAAATCAATTTAATACACAAAATGGATAAGAAGATGATACCTCAAAAGGGAGAGGGACGCTTGTTTATCGTGCTTCCCACTTGAAAACCATGCTGTCTTCTTGCGATAACAGCAAGATGCGAGCCCAAGTTGCCGGCATGGAGTATTCCAATTTTAGGAAACATTGCAAGATGCAGACGGATTTGAGAATTGATACCTATACCAAATGTGCCTCCGCATTCGATATGGATGTGCTTCTTTTGCATCTTCCCAAAGGAATGATAGAATCTTTGGTGCATACCACTGAAGATAAAGACCATCAGTTTCTTTTACAATTGAAAAAGAAGATCTCATCTTTTTATTGAACAAGCTCTGTCATGTAGATCACAAAAGAATGATTCAGCATATCATATTTCTAGCCAACCGTATAGTAAAAAGCAAAAATAATATGTCTGAATTTCGAGATATGATGAAGCTATTGAGAAACTTATTAAAAACTGATGCATAATGACAGAGAATAACATGCTTTCTGCCACTCTTTTTGGAAGAGATACATTCCTTTGAAAGAAAAGTATAGATCGAATTAGCAGGCTTCATTCTTGAACTGAAACAGAACTATGTTGTTTTGGAAGAAAAGATTGAACTGAACTCTTCTGATGTACTGCGCCTTCTCGGTATATCCAGAGCTTCACTGGCGCGATGGAGAGACAGTCAGGTAATCCCTTTATCGTTATGTTTCCTGCAATCATGTGGTCTATCCTTTCAAAGGATTGATATATTGCAATCAAGACGGGACGTGCTTCCTTCAAAGGTTTTCGTAGAGTGGAAGCTCTTCAAAGGCTCAATGCTTACAAGGACGGTATCCCTAAAAAGGATATATGGGAGACTCACAAATTTCGTTTGAGGAACTATGAACATTAAGGAAGAGATATTGGAACACACAAACAGGGACTGGAAATTTTTGGTTCTTCCGTTAAATGCGTGACGTCTCATCATGCAGTGCATATAGTCTTAATTTGAAGTATTCTTCATTTCTGAACCCATATATCTGTCTTTTTTCAAAACCTTTTATTTTGTTGTTAATTCCTTCTATAGTTCCGTTTGTTATATAATGGTCATACCATGCTAATATATATGTCTTGTATGTTCTAATAGTTGACGCCATTTTCATTAATGGCTGTATTTTTGGAATCTATAGCTTGCTTTACCCATTCATCCAACACAGCTTTAGCCTTTTGCTTACTACCCTGATTCCATATTTCCTTAAGATCTTCTTTGAGATAATAGGCAATCATTAGCGGACGGTTTAGGCTTAGGGCGTTCTCCAGTCTATTTCTGTGTGCATGATCAAAAATATCATTTCCATTTCTAAGCAACAACCAACGTGTTCCTTTGATTACTTTACGCTTGTTGACGTCCTTTCCACATGCCATAACTGTCTTCTTAGCAAGTCCAGCTTTTCGTTCATAAAGCTTGGCTACATGAAAGTGGTTCACTACAAGTGCTGCATTGGGAAGATGCTCACTTACAGATCTTGTATATGCTGCAGAAAGGTCTGTACATACTGCTTGTATATGTTCTTTGTCCTTGCCGAGACGGTCCCAGAAACCATCAAGGGCATTCTTCCCATTGCCATCACCGACATAAACAATATGACCATTATCCAAATCTACAACTATGGTCTTGTATACATGCCCCTTATGAGTGGCAAACTCATCAATGGAAATACGTCTTAAAGTAGAAAGGTCTGGGTTGGAGTAATTCGACTGCAGAAACTCCATCTGTATATTACGCACTACATCCCAAGATACCTGAAGAAACCATGATATGTCCTGGATTGTAGCAAAGCGAGACAAGTCAAGCACCATATTCGCAAAGGCTATTGTGTGCCGGCGTTTCCCTTTTCGCAAAAGTCGACGTTTTTCTTGTTTGATACAGCCACAGTCGTGACATTGAATACGCTGTACACGCATGTCTATATAAGTCTTGCTCAGACCTATAGGAACACTTACAAAGCGACGAATATGACTGCCGTTACGATTAATATTATGACTCCCACATACAGGACAGCAAAGTTTTTCCTTTGGAGTTTGGATTTCTAAAACTAAGTTATTACCTTCGTAGCGCAGATTCTGACAATCTTGTTGGGAGACGCCTAAGGCGTTTTGCATTATGCTGGTATTCATGTTCTTGAAGTTTGGTCACTACAAAGATACATAATACCAGCTTTTTATATATAACTAATCAGAGATATCTATCCATTTAACGGAAGAACCAAATTTTTTTGTTTCTATATGCCGATTGATTTCGTTCCCAAACGGAATTTCCGGAATCCACTTTATAAGGACAAACGGGCATCCTGCAACATCTACCTTTGATACAAAATCGCAATGCTACCGCATGAAGGATTTTGGGAACGAGGCATATTCGGGTGATTGCTTTTTGGTTTGCAGCAACGATGCTTGGTCTCGATGTTCGATCGGATTTCAAGAAAGTCTTATTGACTATCATACAGGATTTAAATCTCAATATTACCATGGATTTTAAGACTGACGAGAATAGAAAAACAAAAATCTCTCAAGGACATTCGTCTTGTTTCTTCAACATCAACCAATGCAAAAGAAGAACTTTCCGAAAAGAAAAAGATATTCAAGTTATACGAACAACCTTTCAGGGCAGACGAAATCGCCTATTGGCAACGTTATGGAATAACTGACAAGGTTTTACAAAAATATCATGTGAAGTCACTGTTCCGTTATGAGACAATTTCCAATCAAGGGAATCCTTTTTAGTCTAACCTCTACTAAGAATGAACCTATCTTTTGTTATGTAATGGGCGATTTTGTCAAGATATACCGCCCAAAACAGCAAGTTACGGTTCCTTTATGGAGGGATAAATCGAAGGATTATATCTTTGGTTTTGAACAGTTACCAAGTAAAGGGGATATTTTATTTATCACTGGCGGAGAGAAAGATGTATTGTCATTATCTTCGCACCATTTTAATGCAATCTGTTTCAATAGCGAAACAGCCTCCATCCCTGAGCCTATTATCGAAAGCCTGCAACTAAGATTTCGACACATCATTCTACTTTATGATACGGATGAAACCGGATTAAGAGAAGCAGAGAGGCAGGCCAAGCAGTTGGAACCATACCATGTATTTTGTCTGAGTCTTTCTTTGCAAGGAACAAAAACCGAAAAGGACATTTCTGATTTTTTTGCTTTGGGAAAGACGGCAAAGGATTTAACTTCTTTGTTAACAGACAAGCTGTCAAGTATATATACCCATACAATTATGATGCTACAATCATGTGAAATAGACTATGAGAATCCTCCTGATGCTTCAAAGTCCATCGTAGCAGTAAATGGTGTACCGCTGGGTACGCAGGATAATCTGCTTTGTATTACAGGCGGCGAAGGAACTGGCAAAAGTAATTATGTGGCTGCCATTCTTACTGGGACATTAGGAACAGAGCGGTTACCTGCCGAGAGGACATTGGGATTGAAATTACGCCCAACCCTAACGGCTTGGCGGTATTACACTCACGACACGGAACAGTCCGAGGCACAACTGCATAAAGAAACTTGGGTAAAACCCTGCAACGCGCTTCACTGAGAAAAATGTGCCGAAGTTTTACCATTCCCTATATCTAGCCTCGCTCTCACGCAAGGACCGCTTGAAACTTATCCGTGAGAGTATGGATTTGTTTTACCACAAACATGGAGGTATTCATCTTGTGGTAATAGATGGAATAGCCGACTTGATACGTTCCGCCAACGATGAAACGGAAAAGTATTGCCATTGTGGATGAGCTTTATCGATTTGGCAGGGGATTTATAATACCTGTATCATCTGCGTGCTACACTTCGTACCGAATGGAATCAAACTCCGTGGGCATATCGGCTCAGAATTGCAGCGCAAAGCAGCAGGAATTCTTTCCATAGAGAAAGACGATAATCCCGAATACTCAGTGGTAAAAGCATTGAAAGTCCGTGACGGAAGTCCGTTGGACGTACCGATGATGCTTTTCGGCTGGGATAAGGCTGAGGACATGCACGTCTATCGTGGCGAGAAATCTAAAGAGGACAAGGAAAAGCGCAAGACTGATGAACTCATTGCCGTTGTCAAAGAAGCCTTCCGAAATTCTTTCAAGCTCACTTACCAAGAACTTTGTGAGGTTCTGATGCGCGAAATGGAAATCAAGGACAGAACTGCAAAGAAATACATCGCCTATATGAAAGAACAACGTATCTTGGCACAAGATACCAATGGTAACTATCAAAAAGGAGAACTATGCCGTACATAGATTATGAAACCGAAGACACTTGGCAAAAACGCCTGTTTGACAAGCTGATAAGCGTCGAGGACAAACTCGACCGCCTGCTGATTCTGCAAGAGCAATCTGTTGATACAACTGTCCATCCACCCCTGAAACCGGAATATCTGGATATCATAGATGTATCCAAGATGCTCAAAGTAGAACAAAAGACCATCTATAATTGGGTGTGGGCAGGAAAAATTCCCTATCTCAAAGCCAATGGCAGGTTACTTTTCCTTCGGGAAGAGATAGATGAAATGGTACGGAAGCGAGAAGGTTGGTAGAAGTTAGTTCTATACAAGTATGTTGGAAATGTTCATGTTTTATTTCATACTCTTTTTCCTCACTATGGTTGAAATATTATCCTGCAAGTCAACTATTAGTTTACTTTCGGGAAAATAATTCAACCAATCGACTGTAATTAGTAAAGTCTTTTGTACCTTTGCGGTTGGTTTTAATTACAGCAAGTAAACTATGAGTGTACTAAAAGGAAAAAAAATAAACCAAATGCTTCAATCCGGGCAAAAGAACGGATTGCTGTTTGCGACATGGCTCGTAGAGCATGGCTATTCCAGGCAGTTGTTGAGCAGATATCGTTCTTCCGGTTGGTTATCCTCTCTATGTAAGGGAGTCATGTACCGCACAGGCGACACACTGTCCGCTTTTGGTGCTTTGCAGTCCTTCAACGAACAAGTAGGAAAGAGTTTTCGTGTTGCAGCGCATTCTGCTTTGGAGCTTTGGGGCTTCAACCATTATGTTCCTATGGGTAAACCCCTGTTAATGGTATCAACGGCAAGTGATAAAATGCCACAATGGATGAAGCATGACATTTTCGACCGTGAATTTAAGTTTTTCAAGACAGAGGTGTTTATCAGTGCACAGATAACAACTTTAACATACTTGGACTGGAGGCTGCTTATATCCTCCCCTGAGCAGGCTTTTATGGAATGTCTGCTGTTAACACCACGCCAATATAACTATATGGATCTATTTTTATATAATGGAACAGTTGACAACTCTGCGTCCGAATGTCGTCCAATCGTTATTGGAAACCACAAAAACATTACAAAATGAAGAGGCTGTTTTATATATGGCTGAGAAAGGGGCATTATTGGTATGAAGACTTTAGACCTTACAAAAATAGATTTGGGGACACATAAACCCAACTCGTCAAATCTGGGTATATATATCAGCAAAGTATAAGATGATTATACCCAAAAGAATTAAACGATTATGAATGATCAACAATATAAAAAACAGGTGGCATTGTTACTACGCATTCTGCCTTTGGTTTACAAGATAACGGACTTTGCTGTTCATGGAGGTACGGCTATTAACCTGTTCCACCAGAATATGCCGCGTTACTCGGTTGATATTGACCTTACCTATATTCCGATAGAGCCACGCACGGCGAGTTTGGAAAAGATAAATCAACATCTTGGAGAACTGAAAACAAGTATAGAACGTGCCATTCCCGGAATACATGTGGTACATAAATCCGAAGTATGGAAATTGCAGTGCACGCATGATGGTGCTACGGTGAAAATAGAGGTAAATGGTACAAAACGGGGCATACTTGGAGAGGTTGAAATTATGGAACTCTGTCCGAAAGCGAAGGAAGAGTTCCAAGCCAGCTGTAAGGCACGTATAGTTCCTTTATGCTCAACTTTATGGGGGAAAGATTGCAGCTGCCCTCAGCCGGCAGCACCCACGTGACATGTTTGACTGCAAATACATGAAAGACCAAACGCTTGAAAGTGTAAAAGACGGGCTCATCTTATGCTTATTGGGAAGCGACAAGCCTATCGTGGAATCCTTGTCTCCTAATAACATAAACCAAGAGGAGGCACTTGAAAACCAATTCAAGGGAATGTCAGATATTCCATTTACCTATACAGACTATGAGCAGGCTCGTAAATCCATTATTAAAAAGGTAAATGACTGCCTTACAAATACAGACAAGGAATTCTCGTTTCTTTGAGGATGGAACACCACTGTGGAATAAATGTTGTGCAGGTGATTTAAGCCATATCCATCTGTACAATGGAAATTACTGAATATAGGTAAACTCAAGAAAGCAGACTCCCGATAAGCACAAAGAGGGAATAGATAAGCTAAAAGGTTATTTGCTGATATAGTGATAAAAGTCAGACATTCAATACGGATGTCTGACTTTTAACCCCTCGGCATATGTTTAGTGCCTCCATTTGGGTCTGAAACTCTGCAAACGGCTATTCTCTTCTTTATCTTGGATAGGATTATTCTCATTTTTCATCTCGACAGAATAATTATTGTTGGGTAAATCTCTTCTTGCTCCTTTTCTTCCGTTTCTCTTTTTTTCCCCCTCTGGTGGAGCAAGGGTAAGCGCAATCTTTCTGTCCAATTCAGCAGCTTCACTTTTTAAGTGAGCGAAGCTCATCCTCTTTTTCCAAGAACTGTTGGCAATGTTGGTGTAAACTTCTTTATTGTACTACAACCTTTGCCATTTCCTTCTCATGCGATTCTATCACCTTTGGAATACGCTCCAAGGCATTAATGAAGTTCTGACACGCAAGTTTCGGGTCAGTTGCCAACTTATCGTTATTATAGGTATAGTAAATACTCTCCTGTCCTTTCACAAAGAAGCGATTCACTGAACAGTCGAATAAGTCCTTGGAAATGCTCTCGTCTTGACCATAATGGAAAAAGCCGTATATCTCACCGATTTTGTTGTACTCTCCTTTGGTTCGTACCTTCTCGTCTCATTTCTTGTAAACGTGCAGCAATAGCCTTGATATCGGTGCTGTCTTCAACACCTTTGATTGTCAGTTTATTTATAGAGGTACCTTCATCATCACGCTCCACACGCTTCTCAAAGAGAGCTAAATCAGACTGTGCCTCCTTGATTTTGTCCGTATGGAAGGGTACGGAACTGTCAATCTCAGCCAACTTACCCGTTGCTGCATCACGCTCACGGAGAAAGTTCTTACGTTCTGATTCCAAGGTGGTAATCTTCTTGTCAAGTCTTGCTTTTTCCAAAAGGTCGGTATTACCCGAAAGCACTGCCACATACTCGGAGAAGTTCATGCCGCTGTCCTCATCCATTGAACCCTCGTCAATGGTACGGCTACCAAGCGTGTTTGTTTTTAGCTGATTAATGAAGAGCTGCTTGTTATGCAGCAGGTTAAACTTGTAGCTATCCAAGGAACGTTCCACGGCATGAGATAATCACATCGACCTTGTTGTCCGCAAATTCCTTGGCGATAAGGTTTTCCTTTGCGCACCGCTCGTCCAGTTACGCTGCTCTAAGTCCGAAGGTCGCCAAAGGCATGTCCAAATGATGGACCGCAACGGCACGTTGTTGAGCATTCACACCAGTACCCATCTTAGTTAAAATATCTTCAAAGCCCTTTTTCGATGAGATATTAATATCGATAAGATGTTGATAATCAGAATATTTTTTTAATAAGTCAGTTCTAATTGAGTGTCGTAACTATGAAAACGAAGCCTTCTCAAATAGCCATGAGATGCAATATGAGTGCAATAAAACTAAAAATCCTCAAAAATAATTTTCCGATTTCTTTGGATTTCTCAAAGAATGTTATATACTTTTGCCAACGAGGATATAACTAACAACAGGCTTATGGTCGTAACTCATTCTTTGAATGGATTTCACTCTCCGTCTACGGAAATATATCCTTCTTATTCGTGGCGTTTGAGTGTTGGCTGAAATTAGGGCAAGATAATTTCAGCCATACAGGTTTATTGCACATTCTGAGTTATCCACTTTTAATGCTTATTAATTTTATATACCCATGAGACGATATTTACTCCCATTGTCCGCCCTTGTTGTTTTTGCTGGTATGGCTATTTCCGTATCCGCCCAGGTTCCAAGGGCAAGAATTGCCCCCGAAGCATGGTTCCGGACTGTCCCTACCTCATCCTCATTGCTAGGAACTTATCATTGATAGACCTTTCGAGCGATTCTGTAACAACAGTTTCTCGAAACAGAAACAATCCCACATTGGTAAATACCAATGCCCTTCCTTTCCCAGACACGCACAGTATCAATTTTCATCCTGCACTCAGGTTTTCAGGCTCTATCTTCCAAAAAGGAGCTGGCACTCATCCTACAGTTCCCTTGCCCAAGGAACTGTCATCGGAATCTTTGCCCCCATAGCAGCCACCTCCTCCTCCGATGCGGCACTTTTTGGCTTAAGGGGACGAAATGGAGAAGAAACTCTGGTTGGAAAGGATAAGGTACATCATGCCGGCAGTGGGGCATACCTTGACTACGGCAAAGCACAGGAGAGGACCTGCTTTTATGGCTCTGCCGAGAAAGAAACCAAACCGAATTTCTGAACGTTTCCCCAGGGTTGTTTTCCTATATGGGCTAACCTACCTGTACATTCCGTTTGGGGTGAGCCGAAACAATCGTTAGTCACTGTCGGAAGTACTCCCGGACATAGGGATACTCGGTTCAGCCAGTCCTATCTTGATATGACAAGAGACGTGGCATCCTTTGATGGGTATATCCCAGAGTTCATTGTTTTCAACCGTATGCTGACACCTGCAGAGCGGCTCCGTGTTGAAAGCGGTCTAGCCCCTACGCTATGGTTTAACCCTCTATAGTTCCTATCTTGACAGCCGAGGAAACCTTCTTTGGGACTTTGCCACCAACAAGACTTACCATCACAGGGTAACCGGCATTATCCGTGACGATGAAAGCAGCCTGTTGCAGACACTTTCTTCGACTTCCTACGAAGAATCTCCAAATTATACAACGGAGAAGAACATAGGGAGCTATTACCAGAACAGTCCTTATGGTCTGCCCTCTCCCAAACGGACACTTGTAGTAGGGCGGGAGTACGAAGTCCATTTCTTTCTGGGAACTATCTCATCTGGGGTGATGACGGAAATAGGATGAATTTCCATACGGTTGGTCCAGACAGCCTGCTGCACCTGCTTGACAGGACCTGGCTTGCACGGACAAATATTACGGAGAAGGTTGATACATCCGCAGCCAGATGGTTCTCCCAAGATTTCAAGATTGTCCGCAGCGGGTTCACTGATGCCTCATACGCAGTGGTGATGGGACAGAAGCAACGGCAGTTTCCGCCATTCTCTTCGGGACGGAAGGTTCTGTGGAATTGGTCTGCCCAGCCTCCTTTCCTTCATTCGACATCGGATATACCATAGTCTCTGAGAATTTCTGCAAAATACGGTTTTCCGCATAGTTGCTCCAACAAGAATTCAAGTCATTGAAGACGGGACGCTCAGGAAAACCATTCCTGTCAGTTCGATATCAGGAAAGCGCCTTCTTGTCAGGAAATGTGGGAATTTGGTCTTCTTATCGGTAGATGGTGGAGAAATGACCATCTATGTGTGAATATCCAGGAAAATCCGAATATTTTCGAATCCGCTTCCTGCAGGGCTGTCATCAAAGCTAGCCTCTGGTGCCTTTTCACTTTCCGATGTCCGTGTTACGGGTACATCGGTAACGGGCAATATGGCGGAGTTGAGTTACGCACTGCCTCAAGGACAAAGGACGGGAGTTCTTCACAGGCAGGATACCCTGTTGATTATTGATCCCACGGGAAGCGGAGACTTCACTTCTGACAATATACGTTTCGTCAGAAGCTCCTCCACAGACCATACTCGTGAGAAAATCATTTTCCGCAATGTCTTCCTTGATACCGACGGCAGCGGCAGTGACATTTTCTCTTTCGGCTATTACGACGGACTAAAGGCGTCCATCCTTCCACATGACACACCACTGTAAGAACGGTACGTCTTTGCCGGACGGCAGTATCAATATAGCAATAGAACTGGGAACACCTTCCTACACCTATCGCCTAAAAGCTGCTGAAGTTCCTGGCATTCCGCCGAAAAGCATTGTCCGTGAAGGGACGTTCGGTGAGGATGCTTTTCACCATTGGGCATCTTTTCACGGGTCTTTATGAGCTTACCTTGGCACAGGGAGGAAGCAATAGTATCTCTTCTGTCGGTACCCCGTTGTTTCGCAGCTATTCTGAAGATCCAGGAGTTTCCTGCACAGGAAGTATGTCATGGTGCACACTGACCTGTCCTCTAATGTGCGCATCGGAATATTGCAAGCTGGCAGTTCTTCTAAATCAGTAAGATATGGTTTTGAGGTACGAAGCGACAAGGTACGAATCATCCAGAATGGCAGAATCGTTCCTCCAGCTTACACCATCTCCACGGGGATTTCTGGGTATCCGCCTCAGACGGTAACGGCGTATCCTATTATATTAACGGAAAAAGATATAAAGACCCTGAAAGAAAAATTGCCGAATGGAGTGCCGTGGTCAATTACGGTGCAGGGAAATCCACGTTGTGGCATTCAAGGTTTCAGGTGCACATGTCCCCGAGTTTAACTCAAACGTCCCCACAGCAGTTGAAAATGTCGGAGTATGCAGTATCACCCGGCAGGTACGTGTCGGTAGCGAGTGTGGTCTTCCATCCGAGGTCCTTTCCCCACTTGAAACACGGAGTGAAGCAAAGCCTAAACCGGCAGTACTGAGAACAGAAGCCTATGACGGTCGTTTCTTCGTTTCACAGGATGGTGACCTCATCTCTATACAAGGGCTACTGACGGAGACCTCCTGAGGCAGCAACCTCATGGTGTTTGACGTTGTATACCATCTTCTGTCCGAAAAGCCTACGAACAGGGAACCGAACGAATATTGGGAAATTGTTCCCGCTCCTGGTGTTTATATAGTAAAGGCGATTACACAAAACGCCGAGCATACACAAAAATCATCATAAAAATAGCGACAACTATGAAACAGACGCTCACTTTGGCATTAGTCGCTACGATCGTGACAGTGTCCGCTATTGCCGTCAGTGCAATACCAACAAAACGATTCTCTTGCAACACAGGAGAAGGGTACAGAAAAACATTTATATGGTCTCTTCCGGGAAAGTTCAGGCTATGCCCGGACAGCTTTTTAGGAAAGAAAAGAAAGGAAACAAAATATCCAGAGGAACTGCCCCGAGAGGAAACATTCCGAAAAACATGGAAACGATGTTCCTGCGGGGCTTGAAGCTCCACGTCGTTTGCTACACCAAACAGTGGAATGTGTCAGCATACCTAACGGACGAGTATCGGATAACCCAGAGGATAACCTTTTCGAGATTACTCTGCCAAGGTTCCTTCCAATTCACGGGTATGGCTTGTTTATGACCCTAGAGGGTGTATCCTCTGCATCAGGCGTAAGCAAAGAGTATCAACGATCGTCCGGGAGTGGGCGGTTATCTTACGGCACTATCCAAGGAATGGAAGACCGTTCGGGAGGAAATCAGTCCCTCTTGGGTTAAGGCAGGTAAGAACACCATCTTGTTCACGCTTCCTTCTGATGCCTCTTACAGTTATAGCGTCAGGAATGTCCACATAGAGACCTCCCCGCTTGAAAAGATACAAGAATCCATTGTGTTCTCGGAGCATCCGACAGCATACGGTTCTTTGGCATACGTCCATGGATTTATCCGTGGCAAAGCTGATGGGATTACTATATCAGGACAAAAGATAACTGTCAGAAATGGAGAGTTCGAAGGTGTAGTTCCTGTTAGCACAGGTCGATTGTCTCTCACGGCTTCGGTATCAGGTAAAAGCGTAAACAAAACGCTTTCCGTTGCACGGAATAACAAAGCTGATTTCAGCCGTGCCTTTGTTTCTGTCGGAACAGTGGTTGGAAAACAATTCCTTGCTCATCAATCCGACAGCCTTGTCATAGCCGGCAATACGCTCTCTGTTACCAAGGGCGAAATTTCTAAAACGGGGAAATACACCATTACAGCACTTCGTGAAACGGATATCCCCGCTTTGACTATGGGTATGACCAATGTGACGGCACGTGACGAGGGGTATCGCTTCTGCCTCACGGCGAACACTTTGCTGGGAAGGGTGCAACAGTCAAAATCAAGTATGACCGCACAAGGATACCAAGCGGTTTTACAGAAGACGATATCAACACCTACTATTTCGATAAAGAGACAAAACATTGGGTGGCTCTCGAAAAGGGTGAAAGTGGACAAGGCTTTCTGCCTGTGTGGTATCAAAGACCACTCACTTTACAGATATGATTAACGGTGTCATCAAAGCACCCGAATCACCACAGACCGATGGATTTACCCCGACGATGATGAATGACATCAAGGCGGCAGACCCGACGGCAAAAATCAATCTTATTACTCCTCCTACGGCTAACAACCGAGCTCAGCTAATCTACAGTATGGCTTCGAGATGCCACCTGCCCGCAATGGTATGGCTCCTTCTTTGGGCATACAGTACAGTAGTGAAGGCGGTAGTGGATGGCTTGGGAGGGGTTGGAACTCTCTGTTCCTTCTATTACGTTGGATACTCGCTGGGTGTTCCAAGATACGATACAAGTAAAGAAACCGAGACTTATTTGATGTCGGGTTCTATGCTTTCCCACGATGGGTGACGACGGCAAGATGGGTGTGGCTCACCGTGGTGAGAAGATGAACCGAAAAAGCGGACAGACAGTTCTACACTCGGCAGGAGGAGACTTCAGCCGTATTATCCGAAAGGGTAATTCTCCTGCCGACTATACTTGGGAAGTAACCGACAAACAAGGAATCAAATATATTTATGGTGGAGAAGGTGCCGTTCTCAAAGGTACCATCACCGATGCAAGCGGTCAAAGCCGTGAAGTGATTACCGAATGGAAGCTCAAACGTGTGGAAGAAACACACGGTGATTATATCGAATATGTGTACGAGACAGCCGATGAACCTGTTCGTGGTGGACTTGTGGCAAAAGCCATTTATCTTAAGGAAGTACGTGCCGGTAATAGTGACAAGCACCCTCATACGGTTGTTGTCTTAGAAGGCAGTAAACAGAAACGACTCAAAAAAACAACAATGCAAGATATGGCTTCCCAACCTCATCGAATCGTTTGTTAGAGAAGCTAACGGTGCACTTCCAGGAAGTACGCTCCGCAGTTATGCCTTTACCTATAGCGAGGGTGCGTTCAACAAAGATGTGCTTACGGGTGTAAAGCAACTCGACGACAAAGGTGCAGAAGTGTCTTATCAGAATTTTGACTATTATGATGATGTACAGGCTGCTAAGGGTATGTGCCTTTAAGGAGAAAAACAGGAAACATGGAATACGCACTACGACCATTTGGGTGCAGGCTTTTGAATCCATTGCAATTTGTCAGCAAAGCTTTTTCTGACAAAACCCAGTGCCCTTGGTGGAACAACGAGTTTCTCCCTTAGTGGATCATTTTTATGCCGGTATCGGTCCGATGGATGGAGATAAATGGAAAGGAAATACCATAGGCGCATCTTACGGGTATTCTTTGGATAAGAGCAATGGAGTCTCTACATTGGTGGATATTAATGGTGATGGGCTTCCTGATAAGGTCTTTAGAAAAGGTGGCGCACTTTATTATCGTCCCCAAATACCGACTTCGCATAATAGTGAAGTACTATATGGAGAAGATGTGCGTATTGTAGGAGTCTCTGGTTTCTCCAAGATAACAAGTTCAACCCATAATGGAGGGGCAAAAAGCCACAGTTGGTTATCAGTTATTCACGGCAGAAGTAGGTGTTGATTTCTCTTCGACCAAAACCAAGACAACGGAATACCTTTCAGACATCAATGGCGATACTCTCAGACTTGGTTTTCAACAAAAAAAGTGTATTTCAACCATATTGAGTTCGACAAGCAAGGTAAAGCCATTCCTGTTTTCACCCTCAGCAGTGCTGATACGCCGAGTCCGATTATCTACAGTGGCAAGATAGATGCCTCTGTCATCAAGATAGACCCTGCAGAGCAGGAAGAACTGATTAAATCCTCTCCTATGGAAGATATGGTACGTGTATGGCAGGGCACCTAAAGATGGAATCATCAGCATCTCGGGTACAGTTAGTTTGATTACTCCAACAGGCGAATACGATACCGACGAGTATGCTCATGCTGATGGTGTGCGCGTAGCCATTCAGAAAGGTAGTACGGAACTCTGGAACAAGAAAATTACCAAAGGAGATGCAACGGCTTATAATGCTACGGCACAGAATATCACTGTCAAGAAAGGCGACCGCATTTACTTCCGTGTCCAGTCTGGTACGGAGGAAACAAGCACATGGCGCCTTTGATAACGTGAAATGGGCGCCTGTCATTACCTATGCTGGTGCGGCAGAAACACTCCCCGGCGGATTATCTACCACTGTTTATCAACCTCAGGAGGGTACCATTTATGATGCCAGTACACTGACCAATGTGGCAGAGAGTGCTCTTTGAACCTGTCAGGCAAGTTCACCAAACCTGTCACCACGGATGACGTTACGCTTAAAAATCATTGCTTCAAACAGTGATACAGATAGTATAGGAAACAAGAATCCGACATATCAGCGTAAGGTAATCTATACCCGTACCTTTGTATGGAAAGAAGCATTTAACGGAGAAATCCAACAAACAATCCCTAACCCTGATGGCTTGACAAATCTGAACTTTGAAATCAGTTCTTCTTCTAATGTGGACTGGTCGAAAATAAAGTGGACACCACAAATAGAGACCATAGGCAAGGATGGAAGCAGGCAGCGTACGGCAGGGGCAACCCATTATGTTCTCTTTGCTGACATGGTCAGTGAAGGTAAACCAGTAGTACTTGCCTCCAATGTTTCAACCCTGACAGTTACTCCGAATATCACGATGCTACCATCAACGGCAAACGGAATGGTAACGATGACAGTCAAGACTGTAGACAAACTGCTGGGTAAAAAGACTTACACTTTCAGTGGTGGTAATCTTTTAGGAGACCCGCTGACAGTCCCTGGTGTCAGTGCAGGAAAGATATGGATAGATTACTCTTATTCAGGTAACATCTCAGGTCAGATAGTAACTTCTGCAGCTACTGTCAGTGGCATAGGAACGGTATTGGCAGGCTTCTATGCTCAGACAGAGAACAAAGGCTTCGGCACAATGTATCGTGGTTGGGGTGGCTTTGTCTACAATGCTTCCGAAGGTAGGTATGGCAAACCTATTGATGAATCACTGCTGAAGCTTCCTGATAACAAGGATGCCAAGATAAATCCATTAACCATGCCATTTACCCCCATTGGAACAGATCAAATGACCTTTACACGCTGGATTGGTCAAAATGAATTCATTTATCTGACAGCAGATGCGATGGAACTGCTCAGTTGGGTGATCAGCAAGTCATATTGACAAATCCTTTAGAAGGTAGTACAGAAACAGCAGCACTTATAGGAGATTGTTTGTAAGGAACAGGAGCCACAGCTGTGACACTGGTATCAACTAGCAAAAGTACAGTCAAACAAGGAGGTAGTATGGGGATTACCTACAATGAAGCAGGAGGAACATCAACAACAGATGTTACCATGACGGATATGAATGGCGACGGTTATCCGGACATTATCGCAGGCGGTACTATTCAATACACCAACACTCAAGGCGGTCTCAGTGGAGAGAAATATGGTGGTATGGGTAAAACCACTGGAACGCATAGTTCCAAAGCTTGGGGAGCAGGTGGAAACCCTGTAGCTTCGGGTGTTGCACTCTTGGATATGATGACACCCTCCAAAGGTGGTTCTACTGGTATGCAAAATGAATACTGGACTCAAAAAGTTCTCAATAACCTGCGTACATCTTTCCTTGCCAAATTATCCATATCTGGTAATATTCCTGAGAATACAGAAGATGCTGTAGAAACATTCATGGACATCAATGGAGATGGACTCTCCGATAAAATTCTGACTGATAGAAGAGTTCGATTGAACCTTGGATATTCGTTTACTGATCCTATAGCATGGGATATAGACCACTTACAGGGCGGAAAGACAAGATCTTACAACATAAGTATAGGTGCTGGTGATACGATTTTGCAAAAACATATTACAGAAGATAAGAAAAAGTATAGTAAAAGCTTCGGGGAGTATTAGTGGAGGAGTTGGTTTGGTATCCTCTCGCGGTGTAGAAGAATATGATTTGATGGATATCAATTCCGATGAGCTGCCCGATAAGGTCTGGATGACAGACGATAAGGTCTTTGTCGCCTTGAATAAAGGAGACGGATTTTACCGATGGCATTCTCTGAAAGGAACCTCGTTGTTGAGTGAGAACATCTCTACAGCAGAATCAGTTAATGGAGCATTTACCTACGATTTTTCACCCCTATGCCTACTCCGGTTATCAAAATTTGTTTGAATCCGGCACAAGTACAGGACACTCTATCAACCGCACGACCTACTCTCTGCAAGACGTAGATGGCGACGGCTACCTCGATATTGTGGAATCCGATAAGGAAAGTGAACTGAAAGTAACCCGCTCTGCCATCGGCAGAACGAACATGCTCAAGAGCGTGACCAACTCCCTTGGCGGAACTCTTTACACTGGACTACGAACACAGCACGCCTACCTACGGACTTCCCGGTGGTAAATGGGTAATGTCGTCCGTAACCATGTGACGATGGTATCCGTGATGATGGACCGATGATGAAGACGATGTTTGCCTATTCAGATGGACAGAAAGATCGCCACGAACGTGAGTTCCTCGGTTTTGGAAAGGTCGTAACCAAGAATATCGACACCGAACAGGGTGAATCCGCAGTCTATCGTCAGGCTGTGCAACTCTACGATGTGTCCACCTACTACGCACAAGGTAACGAACTTAGTGCCTCTGTGGAGGATGCCAAAGGCAACAAGTACACCGAGACACGCAATGAATATGACGGCTATTATATCACAGCCAACGGTGACAGCTATACTTTCAACAAACAGAAGAAACTCTGTAGCGACCGCGCCTCTGCTTTCGTGCCGCTACGCTATACCGCCAATAAAGCAGTATGAGGGACAGGCAAGCGGCATCACCACCTCAGAGGCTTGAATGAGTATTACCTCACGGGGCATCATGGTGAATTGAAGTCCTACAAGTTCAGTGATAAGGGCAAGTTGGGTGCTGACGGTTCGGGTAAGTTCAACTACCAGACAGCAATACAATATGCTCACAATGATAACAAAACATATCTTCGGGCTACCTACCAACGTAACCGTAACAGGCGGTGATGGTAAGACTTATCATCAAGTTTCTGCGACTTACGATTTGAATTATGCCGACCATATTACGCAGATTAAGCAACAACTCGAAGCGGTGAAGCTGTCTCTGACTATACTCATGATGCTTACGGCAACATCATCAAGACCACGCTTCCTGCTAACAGCAAGGGACAGCGCATGTGGTACACCCTACCGCTATGAGCCGGTGATGAATATGTATGTGGAGCGCATAGACGATGCATTTGGCTACCGTAGCGAGGCAAAGCCAACTTCGACTACCGCTACGGCATGGCATTGCAGCGCCGTGACCTCAACAACTTCTATTACGAGACCGATATTGACAACCTTGGACGTGTGAAAGCCGTTCGCGGTCCTAACGAGCTGGCAACGAGTGTTCCGTATATCATCGCCTTCGACTACCAGCCCAAGGCGACCTTCGGCGAGAACGGCATCACGACACCCTGCCTACGCCGTGACGAAGCACTACGACATCCAGCACCCGAATGACGACATGGAGACCGTTACCTTTGTGGATGGCTTTCGGACGACCCGTGCAGGTGAAAAAGGACGGTGTCGTTACCACCGCCGCCAAGGGCAGCGCACCCAAGGACGAGAACGTGATGATTGTCAGCGGGCGCAACGTCTATGACGCCTTCGGTCGCGTGGTCAAGGCTTACTACCCCGTAACGGAGGCTCTGGGCAGCAAGACCGCCTTTAACAAGACCTTTGACAACATATCGCCGACTGTAACGATCTATGACGTACTCGACCGTGCCATGAAGGTGACGCTTCCTGACAATGCTGAGACCAAGACGGAATACTCTACCGATGCAGGTAGCAATGCACTCGTAACGACTGTTACTGATGCGTTGGGTAATCGTCAGGCAACCTATACCGATGGTAGTGGCAAGACCGTGAAGACCGAGCAACTTAGCGGACCTGATGGTATCATTACCACTTCTTTCGAATATGACGGCATCGACCGATTGGTCAAGGTAACCGATACCGAGGGCAACGTAACGACATCCGTCTATGATATGGGCGATCGTCGTACAGAGGTAAATCACCCTGCAAGCGGTATCACCCCACCTTTACCTACGATGCTTTGGGCAACGTACTCACCAAGCAGACAGCCAATCTCAAAAAGGAGGGCAAGACCATCAATTACGAGTACGACTACGGTCGTCTGACGGCTATCAACTATCCCGACCATCCGGAAAACAACGTGAAGTACCATTACGGTGGTATTAACTCTTCTCACAACCGTATCGGCAGGCTGATGCTCCGTGAGGACGGTAGCGGTGCCATCGAGTACTACTACGGCAAGATGGGTGAGGTCTTGAAGACCGTGCGCACGCTGATTGTACCTAATCAGGCTGTGGCAACCTACGTAACACAATGGAAGTATGACAGCCATAATCGCCTATTGGAAATGATTTACCCCGATGAGGAGAAAGTAACCTACGGCTACAACCTCGGTGGGCAGGTAGACCATGTGCGTGGCTACAAGTCTTACGGCTATGACTATGTGAACAAGATTGGTTACGACAAGTTTGAGCAGCGCACCTATCTGAAGTATTGTAACGGAGCGGAAACCTTCTACAGCTATGAGCCGCAACGACGCAGGTTGCAGAACCTCGTGGTGAATGCCAAGGCAGGTATTATTATGGACAATGCCTACAGCTACGACGCAGTGAGCAACGTACTCGGTATTAAGAACAATGCTCCACTCCCACAGAGTGGCAAGGCAGGCGGTCAGATGAGCCATAGTTACACCTACGACCCATTGTATCGTTTGGCAAGCGCAACGGGAACTTATAAGGGAACGGACAATAAAGCCGCTTCTTATACGTTATCTATGGGCTACGACAACATGCATCGCATCACGAGCAAGAAGCAGCACCTCACGCAAAGTAACGTACAGTTCAACGGTTCGCTCAACGCAGGCTACGACCTCACCTATACCTATCAGAAGGGAGATGGCAAGAAGTTCCAACTCGATAATGTTCGCGACATCAACTACCGCACGGAAGAAACTCCTACGGACAGCACGAATATCAACAACGGACACAAGTACACCTATGATGCCAACGGAAACCTTGTCATATCAACACCTCTCGTGTAAAGAAAGACGGCAGGGAGGATGAAAAAGGCAACTCGAGCAGAAGTACAGGTGGGACGAGGAAAACCGCTTGTTGGCAGCCGATGAGAATGGTTTTGTAAGCAACTATTGGTACGATGCTGATGGCGAGCGCACAGTGAAGACCAGTGGCGAGAACGAAGCCATATACGTAAACTCTGAGTTCTCAGGGTGGCAATACTGGTACAGCACGCTCTCGCTCTATGTCAACCCATACTCGTGGCAGGGCAAGGTGGCAAGTACACCAAAGCATATCTACATTGGCTCACAAAGAATCGTCAGCAAGCTCGGCGACCTCGCCAGCTATGGTGCAGACCCAAGACGTATCCCGTATGCCGGCAATGAGGCGGATGGTGTAACCATGAGACTATAAGGCAAAAATATAGTCAGCAACTGCAATCCATTAAAGACAATTACAAGGCGTTTGACCAACCTTATAATGGTAAGGACAATGACGACTATGTAAACGGTCAGGGCTTCTGCTGCAACGACGGCACGCCGGAGGCGCACAAGCTATGGCACGTACGAGGGCTGTAAAACGGCAAACTTTAAGCTCAACGATGACTACGAAAAGATGCAGTTCTACTACCACCCTGACCATTTGGGCAGCAGTAGTTACATCACCAACCTTGATGGCGAAGTGTCGCAGCACATTGAGTATGTACCGTTCGGAGAGGTGTTCATCGAAGAGCGCAACAACACTTGGAACACCCTTACCTCTTCAATGCCAAGGAATTCGATGAGGAAATAGGATTGTATTACTATGGAGCGAGGTACTATGACCCAAGGCTGAGTCTGTGGATGAGTTGCGATCCGTTAGAAGAAAAATATCCAAATTTGAGTAGTTATTGCTATGTTGCATCTAATCCTGTAAAATATATAGATCCCAATGGCTGTGATATTGTTATGATGGGAAGAAAAATTCCTCAATTACCCTTACTACTGATCTCATAGATATCAAGGTAAATGCGTCGGTTTTAGGAATTAATTGGGGTGGAAACTATGTCCTAAAGGGTGAAGATGTACTTAGTGCAGCATTAGATATAGTTGGAATAATTGACCTTCAGGTGTCGCGAGATGGATTAAATGCAACTCTTCAAGCAAAAAAATGGAGATTATTTTGGAAGCTTAATTAGTGCGACAGGGGTTTATTCCTATGTTGGTGATATAGCCAAAGTAGGGAAAGTCGGAAAAGATGTTAAAATAATAAATGCTGCTATTGATGCAGTGCGTGTTGATGCTTACAGGAGCCTTATTACAAGTTTACAAAAGCACCACTTAATTCCGAAAGCTGTATATAATAAAAGAGTTTCTGAATTGTTTGGTATATTGGTTAGAGATAGTGGTAAGAATCTCAAGAAATTGCCTAATAAATTCCATGGAAATCACCCTGCGTATAGCCAATGGATAAGCATGCAATTAGACAGGATGGCGACATCTAAAAATGGAATTACGCAGGAAGGGGTTGACAAGCTTTTTGCATGAAGCCTCAAGAAAAATTAATGATGCCTATGATAATTTCAAAAGGACTGATGGAAAAGAAAACATGAATGATTATTTCAAAAAAACTCTTAATGGAATAATTGAAATTTGATTAATTTGTGATTGCATACTCTTTGTATGTTACACGTATGTAGGGATGATGCAATCATATTTTAATGACATAATGAAGAAATATAGTTTAGCTAAAAATGGTTCTGCGGGATTTAGTGTGAATTAACATGCCGTATCCCGCATTAAGCGGCACGAAATTCGTATCTTTGTAGTCAGTATGAAGAAATCAAGACCATCGGCAGAGGATATGGTACTGCCGAACGCTATCGGATAGCGATTCTATTCTTCTATGGTGGTCAGGCATATAGTTAACTCACACTAATTACAGTAGAACCGCTAAAATAATAGTTTTGTATTTTTGTTCTATATAAATAAAAATGTAAAAATGAAATACTATCAATTATCTTTACTAGAAAAAGCATAAGAGGAAATTATGAAACACCTCATACAGTTGGTATAGAGTCAAAAGAATTTCTAAGTTATATATTAGAAAAATAAAACTATCTCTATGTATTTTGAAAATAAAAAGAAATTGTATGACGAAATGCCGGATAACCTTCGTGGCAAACTAATTAAACGAAATGGCGTAATAGATTTTATGGATTTCACACCTTCTTGTTTAAGTTTGGTTGCGGTAGTTAGCTATAAAATAAAAACAAATTTTTGAACATTTGAATGTTTCAAAAGATGAGTATATATTCAAAAAATCTCTATCAAAGGGTATGCAGAAGAGTTCTATTTATTATTTATCCCCATAATACAAGATACTGAGTTTATTTATCCTAAATGCATATTTAAGGATATGTTTGACAATGGAAACATTAAGACATTCAATAATCGCGCAGAATATTATAATGACACTAATGATTATTGTTTGAAAAAGTTGTATTAAAGGGCATCTATAGAGATTATGATTTATTGTATCCACAGGAGGCGGCTTTTTTTCTCAGAACGAATAGTTAATGCTATGCAACACGAAAAGATTGTTGGATACGACCTTGTTAAAGGTGGATGTTTTTATGAAGAAATAGATTTTTGCCTAAAGACACGAAGACCATACGTACTATGATTGTACCTAATCAGGCAGTGGCGACCTACGTAACACAGTGGAAGTATGACAGCCACAATCGCCTCTTGGAAATGATTTACCCCGATGAGGAGAAAGTAACCTACGGCTACAACCTCGGCGGGCAGGTAGACCACGTCCGTGGTTACAAGTCCTATGGCTACGATTATGTGAACAAGATTGGTTATGATAAGTTTGAGCAGCGCACCTATCTGAAGTATTGTAACGGAGCGGAGACCTTCTACAGCTATAGCCCTGCATGCAGGCGTTTGCAGAACCTCGTGGTGAATGCCAAGGCAGGTACTATTATGGACAATGCCTATAGTTATGACGCAGTGAGCAACGTACTCGGTATCAAGAACAATGCTCCACTCCCACAGAGTGGCAAGGCAGGCGGACAGATGAGCCAGAGTTATACTTATGACCCACTATATCGTTTGGCAAGCGCAACGGATACTTATAAGGGAACGGACAATAAAGCCGCTTCTTATACGTTATCTATGGGCTACGACAACATGCATCGCATCACAAGCAAGAAGCAGCACCTCTCGCAGACAGGTGTACAGTTCGACGGCACGCTCAACGCAGGCTATGAACTCGCTTATACTTATCAAAAGGCAGATGGTAAGAAGTTCCAACTCGACAATGTTCGTGATATTAACTACCGCACGGAAGAAACTCCTACGGAGAGTACGAATATCAACAACGGACACAAATATACCTATGATGCCAACGGAAATCTTGTCTACATCAACACCTCTCGTGTAAAGAAAGACGGCAAGGAGGATGAAAAGGCAAGTGAGCAGAAGTATCGTTGGGACGAGGAAACCGCTTGTTGGCAGCTGATGAGAACGGTTTTGTGAGCAACTACTGGTACGATGCCGATGGCGAGCGCACAGTTAAGACGAGTGGCGAGAATGAAGCCATCTATGTGAACTCTGAATTCTCGGGTGGTAATACTGGTACAGCACGCTTCAGCCTCTATGTCAGCCCATACTTGGTGGCAGGGGCAAGGTGGTAAGTACACCAAGCATATCTACATTGGCTCGCAGCGTATTGTCAGCAAGCTTGGCGACTTGGCATCTTATGGCGCAGACCCAAGACGAATACCGTATGCCGGGCAATGAGGGCTGATGGCTTGACTATCAATTACAAGGACAAGTATGCAAAGCAACTGCAATCCATTAAAGACAACTACAAGGCGTTTGACCAACCTTATAATGGTAAGGACAATGACGACTACGTGAACGGTCAGGGCTTCTGCTGCAATGATGGTACGCCGGAGGCGGCACAGGCAAGGGCACTGGCACGCACAAGAGCTGCAAATGGTAACTTCAAGCCCAACGACGACTACGAAAAGATGCAGTTCTACATCATCCTGACCACTTGGGTAGCAGTAGCTACATTACCAACCTTGACGGCGAAGTATCGCAGCACATCGAATACGTTCCATTTGGCGAAGTATTCCTTTGAAGAACGCAACAATACGTGGAATACTCTTACCTCTTCAATGCTAAAAGAATTTGACGAGGAGACAGGTATGTACTACTATGGGGCGAGATACTATGAACCGAGGTTGAGCCTGTGGATGAGTGTAGATCCCATCTCTAATTATGACCCACGAAATAGTGAAAACTATCTAGATGGTAAACACAATAATGGAGTTTATAATCCGTACAATTTATTCCCCTATGGATATTGCTATCAAAACCCCATATGCCTGATTGATCCAAATGGAAAACAAGTTGAATGGAATAAATTATATAGTAATTGGCCTAGACTAAAAAGTGATCCTCATTTAACCGCTGAAGTACCAGGGAGTATAATGGGAAAATTTGTATATGGTGGTCATTATAATGAAAAATGCTATGATGGTAGATGGTTGCTACTACCCTAATTTTTGTGCTACACGAGGATCTGTTGCGTATAATAGAATGGGATTTTCAAAGTATTTAAAAGCTGATTTTCGTAGCCAAAATGGAGAAATGAAAGGTAAACCAATAACATCTACTGCTTCTAAATTCAAAAGATAATCTAGATAGAATTTACACCAATAATAAAGACAAAATTATTTCTGTACAAAAATCCAAAAATCGATAGAACAGGTCGTAAAGTAAATTTGGAAATCGAAGGGAACTTTTATTATGATATCTAAAGAAGGAGTTAGCTATTCTGGACATGTAAGCATTTATAATGGGAAAGAAGTAGTAGGCGGTAATAGTAATATGCATATAAGTCAGGCTAAAAGTTGAGTACCTTTATGTAGCTGATGAAACAAAAAGAAAGGAAGTAAAACAATGAAAAATGTATTTTATTGCTGATTTTGCAATATTCAGTTTGTGTATATGCACAGAGTGTCTGTGCTCCTAAAAATAGAACTTAGGGTGCACTTGAAATCTCTTTTTAGAAAAAGGATACATTAGCTTATGAACACTTTTTAATGCTTAAAAGAGTTATTTGTAGAGATAATTATAAAGACATTAATGAATTAAGAAGAGGAAACAATAAACAATTTAAACTACAAAATGCAAATAGCTTTATGTGATAAGCTACGCGAAAAAGGATATCTGTCGTGATAGATAAAGATAAATTGCTTAATATAATTACGAGTAAATGTGGGCAAGAGATGATAAATAGCAGGAATAATCTTTCTGATGATTTTTACTTCTTGACGATAGAAATCTTATTAGTGAGGCAGTTAGTTTCCCAAGCGATTATAATAGGAAAATATTTTTTTGATATAATTTCTGATTATGCAAACTATTACTCTTGTTTTGATTACTGGAAGACAGGTGAAAATGATCAAAGAATTATAGAACAGATTTTGAAAAAGGTATCCGTACATAACAAAAATGTGGTATAAACAAACTCCCCATAGAGGATATTGTTTTACCAGGAACAATTGATAATGCGAGTAATACTCCAAATTGGGAGTTATCCCAATAACTACCTGATTCTTAAAGAATGAGCATTAAGATTCAAAATATGATGTCATACACTCTAAAATATGACGTCTCAATCTGACGGATATGACGTCTAATTCTGGTAAAAATGACGTCATAAACAAAAGAGTAAAAAACGTGGTACGAAAACGCAAGCTACAATAGCGATAGAGAACAGAATGTATAATATTAAAACTACAAGTCTATGGTAAACCACATATAGATTGTTTGAACTTACCCATACAAGGGTATTAAAAGCCGTAAGCATAAACAGGAAAGAACGACGTTAAATAATTGATAACCATAATTAATTAGATATTATGATTGAATTTGAAGTAAAATCAAAAAAGCAGCATATATCGGTGAACATAAGAGACAGACCCAAGACGAATACCGTATGCAGGCAATGGCACGCACAAGAGCTGTAAACGGCAACTTCAAGCCGAATGACGACTACGAGAAGATGCAGTTCTTCTACCATCCCGACCACTTGGGCAGCAGTAGTTACATCACCAACCTTGATGGCGAAGTATCACAGCACATTGAGTATGTGCCGTTTGGCGAAGTGTTCATTGAAGAACGCAACAATACTTGAACACGCCTTACCTCTTCAACTCTAAGGAATTTGACGAGGAAACGGGTATGTACTACTATGGTGCAAGGTACTATGAGCCGAGGTTGAGTTTATGGATGAGTGTGGACCCTTTAGAGTGCAAACACCCTGAAATCTCCACATATTGTCACAAATAATAACCCTATTAAATATATAGATCCAGATGGTCTTGATAATTTTATCATAAATGAAGTCAGCGGAGAGATTATTCGACAAAAGACAGATGGAAAAACTCACAGTTTTTATCTCTGATGGGAAATCAAAATGTCCTTGTTGGTGCTGTGAGTATAATAAAAAGACTTAATCGGACTAGTGGAAGAATATCTTTTACAAACACAAAGGAGAATCTGCTGCATTTGCAGTAAAGTCTGGATCTGAGAATAAAAGTTTTATTTCTTCTAATGCTTTTGGCGGCATTGATTGGAGCGGTTGGAACAGTCGCATTTTCAGATATAACTATAAATCAATTTAGTTATAGTGATGGTCGCTCACCAGCACCAAGTGTATCGCATAAAAATGGAAAAATGGTGACTTACGTTATTTGCGGACTGACAAGTCAGGGAGTCAGACCGATGTTGGGTCTAATAATTTTGATGAACAAAGAGAACAAGCATTAACAAATGCGCTCCATAAGTTTGCTGGAAGGATATGATTTCAGAAAAATACAATAATAAATTATTGCCTCATACAAGTTCTGCAAAAAAATAGGGGAATAGGAAGTAATCATTCCAATCATTTGCACTTACAAGGATTCAAACCCAATATAAAAACAGTAGAGTATATAAATGCTCTTCCTGAAGTAGTTGTTATTGGAAAACGAAAATGAAAAAACACTTCTTATATTGATTATTTTATCACTCCCCTTGATATCTAGGGAGTGATAACCTTGTTGCTGTTCTTTACTTAAAAACGGCAGTTACGTATCATCTGATAGCGTATATACATTTCTTAATTTAGATGGAACTCTGTTTGATGAATTAAGATTAAGGAATGGCAATGAACCAACGTGTCTGAAAAATAGATAGGGATAATGCGGTCTCATATTATCCAGATTTAATGATTTACGTCTTCTTTTTGTAAATTATCACCAACCAGAAAAGGTCCTTGTTAGGGTTGGTCATGATTGGAAAAATATTAAAACAAATAGTCCTTTTTACAGTCTTACCTACGAAGAGGTATCTTTTATCCTTAGATATTCAGTTAAGAGTTGGTGATATTTTATACGATAAAGAGATAAGGTAAAAAGTAAAAGATGTATAACACGTCATATTATTGACGCAAGAGGAGATTACGTCGCAGTTGAAATAAAGAAAAGGGAAGTTGTGGTTTCGATGGAAGAGACATTATCAAGTGACCCTGATAGATTATTGTATAACTAATATTAACGTGAGTTCTGACGAATTCAGAACAATGTAAGCTGTGTGTCAATGGTCCTTTGTACGTTGATGCACGGCTTTTTGGAAATAGGCAATAGGCAGCAATTGCCTCCGAATAAGTTGACGATGAAAATTGTCAAAGCATCTATGTCTGGAGTGTTCTACCTGCCCAATATTCTTAAGCTCGTCATTCACCGTTTCAATAATGGCTCTTTTTCTGAGTAAAAGTCTGTCTGAAACGCTCATTAACGCTCCTTTCATGTTACTTTTTCAATTTGGTAATAAGCTGTATTCCATCAACGAAAAGCCTTTGAAAAATATTCTTGCCGATGTAGCCCTTGTCACCGAATAGCTTACCATATATAAAATCTATGAATGCTTTGTACCCAAAGGCTTACGGTCATCAATATCTCCTGGCGTTATCATAAAGTTGAGAAGTTCTCCTTTCTCATTGCAAATCAAATGCAACTTGAAGCCAAAGAACCAACCCATAGAGCATTTTTCCTCTTTGAGCTATGCCTTTGAAAACCTTGTGAATATGTATTCTTTGGTTTTTGCAGACACGCAGTGGTGTGCTGTCAACGAAGCTTATACCCGTGCATTTTGTCCCAATAGGACCTTCTTGATAAACAAGGTTAAGGGTACGGCTAAATCCCTTTCCAATTCTACTATACGGTTATAAGAAACAACTTTTGGAAACAAATGGCGAAGCTGCTTGCATACTTTTTTTCAAGATAGAAATGTTTGAAGCAACGATAACCAGAATCGTGGACAAGGAATCATTATCAGCATAACTTCTGCCTTTGACATTGTTGGAAAAGCCACACTAATTTGACCCACCCTGGCAAGTATTTTAGACCCAGTAAGGTTAAAATAATGAGACCCACCTCGTTAAAATAAGAATGACCCTTTGAAACGCTAGTTTTTAGGGTCATTTTGTAGTTTTGTGTTACTGCCCTACTGGCATTAAAAACATAAAACTATTATTTATATGACAAAATTAAAGAATTTATTGCGCTGTTACGCATCTGGTATGGGAATAGAAGTACTTTCTAATACTTTCCAGATATCTCGTAACACCCTCCGAAGTATGTCCGTAAATTCCAAGAAAGTGGCTTTGTCCCATGGAGCAAATTCTGTCGCTTTCAGATGATAAGCTGGCGGACTTGTTTTCAGATGGGCATTCTCGTAACCGTCCGCCTTCTGCTCGCAAGTTGGAGTTAGAGGCACTTGTTCCTGATTATGTGAAACGGCTTAGCAAGAAGGGTGTTTCTATCTTATCTCTTCACACGGAGTATCTCAAAAACTCATCCTAATGGTTACCAGTATTCTACTTTCAAACACGCAATCCATGCCTACAGATGTCAAACACGAGCCGTAGGGACATGTAGAGCACCTTGCTGGCGATCAGATGTATATTGATTATGCAGGGTGATAAGCTAGAGATAGTCGAAGAACAGACGGTGAGGTGCGGAAGGTAGAGGTTTTTGTGGCTACCCTTCCATGCAGTCATTACACCTATTGCGAGGCAGTGTGGTCCCAGAAGAAGGAAGACCTTATCATTGCTTGCGAGAATGCTCTTCATTTCTTTTGGTGGTGTACCCAGAGGCTGTTGTGCTCGACAACTTAAAATCAGCCGTTATTCGCAGTGATCGTAATGAGCCTGTTATCAATGACGACTTCGCTGCTATGGCTGAATTTTATGACATGGCTGTTTATCCAGCTAGGTGCGCCGTCCCAAGGACAAGGCACTGGTTGAGAATGCTGAAGCTAATGTATCGGTCGGTATATGTAGATATTGAAGGGCAAATTTTTCCATAATCTAGAATCACTTAATGTTGCTATACGCACATCTTTAGAAGCATTTTAACAGCCGTAGATTGAGTGGGCGTAAGGAATCCCGTCAAGAACTATTTGAGGAAATGGAAAAGATTTTCTTCGTCCTCTTCCTACCGCTCGCTATCAGATGAAGTCTAGAAAGTCTGCTACTGTCATGGCTAATAGCTTCGTTATGCTAAGAAAGCATAGTTATAGTGTTCCAACAGAGTATATCGGCAAACGTATGGAGCTTATTTACGATAATGACAATGTTCAAATCTACTATGGGTTAAAGTTAGTTACCATCCATCAGCGAGATGATACTCCCTATACCTACTCACAGAAAGATGCACATAATCTTCCTGGTCATCATGGTAGCTTTGAAAAGGATTTGGAGGAAATATATCAACGGGCAGGGCAACAGACAACATCCTTCTGCTTTTATCTCAAAGGAAGTCGCTACGCAGATGAAATATCCACCAAAAAGCCTTCCCGCTCTTGCCGTGGTATCATGTCGCTGGAGAAGAAGTATGGCATGGCTCGTCTAGTAGCAGCTTGTAACTGTGCCTCGGAAGGACGACGCTATGGCTATAATGAGATAAAGGATATACTACAGAAGGGTGATGATAGCTTCCTATATCTATGGATGAAGATAATATGGAGCTATCTCCTGAATATAAACCAAAAACTCATAAGAACATACGAGGCAAGGATTATTTCTCAAAGCAATTATCCAATAATAGCAAACAATTAAAGTAAACAACTATGGAACTAAATAATAATAAGACAGCACCTATTGTGCAAGAAATGGATAAGAATCAGTTATCTCTTGATTTAATGCATAGAATGAGGCTTACGGGTATGGCAACTGCCTTTGAAGAAAGTCTAACAACTACAATTGCAGATACGATGACACCAGATGCCTTTTTATCTTGGCTCTTATCTCGAGAATGGGACTATCGTTCTGCAGCAGCCATTGAAAGACTCATAAAATCAGCAGGGTTTAGATATAAAGCCTATCCTGAGCAAATAGATTATAATATCAATCGCAACCTAGCCAAAACAAAATGGAGAGAATACTCTCACTTGATTTTATCAAGCAAGGACGCAATATATTTATTACTGGTTCATCAGGAACTGGTAAAAGTTTTATCGCTACAGCTATAGGCTATCATGCTTGTAAAAATGGTATTAGAACGATGTATGCTAACATGTCAAAGCTGCTGGGGACACTTAAGGTTGCCAAGAACAAAGGAACGTTAGAAACAGAGCTAAAGAAGATAGAGCTGATGTCGCTTGTTAATCCTCGATGATGCCTTCCTTGTACCTGTAGATGCAAAAGAGCGTCCTATATTACTTGATATTATAGAAGATAGGCATGAAAGGAAGTCGATTATCATATCTTCTCAACTTCCTGTGGACAACTGGTATGATGCAATAGGCGACCCTACCGTGGCAGATGCTGTACTAGATAGAATTGTGCATACCTCATATCAAATAGAACTAACTGGAAGAGTCTTAGAAAGATAAAAGCAAAGAATATTACCAAGTAATAGGGAAATAAAATGACCCACCCGACCAGGGCATTTAGTGGGTCAATAATAAATCGTCTTACTGGGTCTAAAATACTTTGCCAGGGTGGGTCAAATTAGTGCTTTTCCACCCCATTGTACAAACTTAATTGCCAACACTTGCTCACTCTTTTTCAGCCGTAGGGTTAATGCGGTAATGAGAGGAGGAGCTATATCCTTTTCTGTTCATCGAAGATGTTGTATTTACTTTTTGCTTATCCATAGCGACATTTTTATGCGTCCGAAAGATCGGAGTATGCTGATTCCTTTTTGTAGCAAAAATAGAGGTAGCGGGGGCAGGCTTACACAAGGTTTTGGCGGAAAATACAACCCGTAGGTGTGGAGATTTTCCAGACAAACCAAGCGGCACAGACCTTTTGAAAGCCACAAGCCCCGTACTACCTTTTGCGGATAAAAAGGGAACAGCATCCGTCTTCTTGTCATCGCATATCGTGGAGCATTGGAAAAGGAAGCGAAAAGTGCAACGCCCATAGCGGGAAATAGAAAAGGTGGCTATCTCGAAATGTGAGATAACCACCTAATGAACGATAAATGAAAGGTCTTACAGAGCCGTGCTTCTCAAAGCACGCATAACAGGATGGCACAGAGAATTGCCAGCCAGAAGAGAATGCTCAGCAGCGTAAATGTTACTTTTAGAATTACCCTGACTATAAAGCGCAGTATCAGAAAACCTGCAATGACAGAGACGGCAGTTACGACTTGCGGCGTTACCATCTTCGAGATAAGCCAAATGGCACCGATAACGACGGAAAGCAGGATAGCGAGTTCGATGAAGCGTGTCCAAGAGAAGCGGTGGACTTGCTTGGGAGAATTCGGTTGCTGCTTGATATTATCGGTTTTATTCGATGCGTCTGCCTTGATGAAGGCAGGTGTGTGAACGATTTCGTTAAGCCGTGAGGACAATGGAAGCTCGCTTCTATTGTCTCGGCGAGAAATCGCACTTTTAAGAACGTCTTGATTCATGATGATTATATTCATATCGGGCTTTTTAATAGTTCAAGAGCAATAACAAGATGCGCAGGCTACACAAAGACAAGTGTTTGCATAAACTCTTGTCGTGTGGAGTGAAGCGTTTATCTTGGCTCTTGACACTACAAAAGCTCCGATGGTGTTATATCAAGTCATATTCTCGCTATTGACTGTTGGTAGGCTATTGACCTCAATGAGAAAAAACTATTGTCCCTGTCAGTTCGGTGTAGAGTTTCTCATACTCTGGACTTGCACCAAAGTCGTCCGTCAGTTCATACTTATCGAAAACGCTTTGCACAGCCTTATTCTTTAGAAGCATTGGTGTTAGTCTTTCAGGAAGAGGAGAAGGGAGTTCTTTCTCGAACTCATTCTCTAAGACAGACACAAGCGTGTCATACTTGGAAAAGTGCAAACCTTGATATAATACTTCGCTTGCCATCGTCTCCGCCTCGGGATGAGAAAAACCTTGTGCTATAGCATCACAGTAAGTTGTCAATGCCTCGTCTGCGCGAGCTAGTTATAAAACGTATTTTCATTCACTCTCTCTGGAAAAAATGCTTCGAGATACGCTTCCAACTTCAAACGGAAGTAAGAAAGCTCTTTCTTTGTTGTTGTCATAATCTTCTTGGTTTAGGGTTATACATTATTTTGAGTTGATGCCCATAGCAACTATTGAACTTGTCTAACTTGCCAGCCAACTGTTCCATATCATGTTCTATTTTTCTTATTGGTAATACGGGCATATATTTGTGTCGTTTTTAATGTTGGTATGCCCCAGCATCTTCGACACACTTTCCATAGGGAACGCCCTTGCTGAGCGACATGGTCGCAAATGTATGGCGAGCCATATGGAAAGTAAGATTTTGACAATACCGCAAATATCAGCTATTTCTTTTTAGATAAGCATTCATTTTTGATTACTTAGTACAGGAAACAGTTTTCCTTCACGATAAGTATTATTGTTATATTTAGCTATAATCTGCTTTTGGAATATCAAGAAGAAGAATATTAGATTCTACATTCGTCTTCTGTCTCTTCGTCATAATCCACTGTTTAGTCATCCATACTAACTAAATGTTCTGGTGTGAGATTGGCAACATCTATGTATGATAGCCCTGTGAAACATGAGAAAATGAATATATCACGGACAAGAGATAAACGAGGTATCGTAAGTTTTTTATTCACAATTTTGAGAATTTCTTCATCAGTGAGAAATCCTCTGTCGACAAGCTCCAAAGTGAAAATGGTAATTAGCAAACGGATCATGGTGCAGTACACCCAATTTCCGACCTAAAATGGTAATTGTCTTAAAAATCTTCATTGTCTTTGTTGCTGTGTTACGACATTGTCCGGCAACTGTTTGAAGATAAAGGTCAAAATCATAGATGACTGTATAATTTAATTCACACAACTTTATATCTGTCCGACCATATTTCTGCTTCAGAAACTCTGCAAAGTGACGCTTGCATAATTCATACTTTCGCAAAGTAGTAGCAGATACAGAAACTCCCTACTTGCTTTTCGGAAGTCTTCATTATGCTTCTCGAAAAAGAGCCATAAACGTATCTATGTCCCCTTTCTTTCCTAAAAACTCTTCTTTGATTCGTTCCAAACACAAATCATCAGAAAAACTCCAAACGTCGGAAGATATTAAGCAACCCATTACTGATATTATCGAGTTGCAAATTCGTCCTCAGGACTTCAGTTGTTCGACCTTTGAGACGTTCTTTGTCAATATCCCAAAGAGACTTCAAAACAGAGATTCCCGTTGATCCAATCGAGAGACGCTCATTATTGAGATAGATTCTCAACATCACTGGATTCTTCCCTTCTTTGTTCACATAATTACTTCTAAGATAGAATGTTGACTTAAAAATTGACTTCATAAATACTTGTTTTTAATTGTAGCCATAGTATGGATTTTGTGTAGCCAAAACCTAAAAAGTGTGTAGCCATTTGTATCCACAACCATGCTGCAAAGTTCAACATAATTTTTCAAATGATGAGCAATTCTTACGTACTCTTGATGTACTCTGTAAGCCACTCTTGGCTACATTTTTGAAATTCAAGAATTTCTGTAGCTGAATTGTAGCCGTTGTGGAGTATTTTTGGGATATTTTTGTGTATCTACACATACTCCGAAAAGAGGAAGTGATACAAAACAAAAGTATCATAACTCCTTGAAGTTAGTGATACTTACGATTTTCTTTAGAAATCTCTGATGCTATTTTCAGAGTACTTAAAAGCGGTGCGTACGAGACTCGAACTCGTGACCTCCTGCGTGACAGGCAGGCATTCTAACCAACTGAACTAACGCACCATGCATGTACAGATTCGGGCTTCAGCGGTGCGTACGAGACTCGAACTCGTGACCTCCTGCGTGACAGGCAGGGCATTCTAACCAACTGAACTAACGCACCAAAATGGATTAATAAAACCCTTTTTCTGTTTTGCAGAGTGCAAAGATAGGAATAAAAAAATTTATTCCACCAAATTATTTATCCTTTTTCTATAAAAAGTTGCATTATCCGTGCATCTTTGTATTTTTCCGTCACAATAAAAAGCCAATCCTTTAAGATACTTCCATTTGTAAATCCTATCGAGGATAGACAACGGATAGAAACCTCATTATCAACATCAACGACAGCATAGATTTGTTTCAGATGTAAGCCGTGGTGCGTATAGTCGATTAAGGCTGAGATTGCCGCATGGGCATAGCCTTGTTGGCGGAAAGGTTTCATGATGATGATTCCCATTTCAGCTCGCTGGTGTTTCGGGTCGAAGTTGACAAGGTCTATAATGCCATAACCTCCTGCTCCCTGATTCTCAATCATCATGCGTAGTTGGTCATCAATATAGATGTCGTTTTTCGCATCAGCAATGTAATTATGCAGGGCATAACGGCTATAAGGAACATTCGTTGCGCTGATGTTCCACAGACTACGGTCGTTCTCAATATGATAAAAGCATATCGAGATCTTCTGGCTCCATCGCTCTCAGTCTGACTTGCACATGCTGTTTCTTTTCCATAGCTTAATCTCCTATCACTTCCGTCATGGTGATGACTCTGTTTTCCTTTCTATAGTAGAATCCAATGTGAATGTTCTGTATGGGTTGTAGAGAGAAGACGTTCAGAATGTCTTGAAAAACTGAATAAGTCGGTGTCATAGACGATGCAGTGAGGTCTTGTTCTTTCCTCCATATTGTTGTATCAAGGCTGTATGCAAGTTCTCCAAATCGTATTTACCCGGTGTTCGAAATTCTGCCTTTAAGGCATTGTTAGTTACAAGCTGTTGGCAATGCTGCACCGCCTCTTCACTGATTGCAAATATATAATGTGGAATTGATGCTGCATCAGAATTGCGGAACCCCAACTTTTTCCTCGTTGCAAGTAGGGGTTGTTCCTATCAATGCACCCATGGCTTTCATATGATAGCTGTCTTAATCGGCAATCGCCACAAGGCATTCATTCCTTTATAATGCTTGCGGAAGAAGATGAACATGGCATCATAGAAGACGTGAACATATCGGAAGCTTGACTTCTGTGTGCTCGCCCATATAGTGCAGGATACGCACAGGGAAGATACCAGTTCTCAAAAGCCACCTTTCAGCAGCCGGTAACTGAGATCGACATCCTCGCCATACATAAAAGAAATCCTCGTCTAAGAGTCCTACCTTGTCTAAAAGGCAGACTTGCGCAGGAAGCAGTAAGCTCCGCTGATTACCTCAATCTTGCCCGGAACATCCCATGACAGACTGCCCATATAATAATGTGCAAAGCGGTCACTCTGTGGGAAATGCTTGCAAAGTCCTATCATCTTATAGAACAGAAACTACGGGCGAGGGTAGCCACGACGGCTTTCTAAAGGCTCGTTCGCCGAGGTGGGTAAGCATCTGTACGCCATGTCCTCCAGCCGTTAGGTGGCTATCCATAAAGTCGATAGACGAGTGGATAACCTCTCGCCGACAACCGTGTCGGGATTGAGTAGAAGACATATTCGCTCTTACTGGCGAATTGCAATATTATTGCCACACGCAAAGCCTAAGTTATGCGCACTGGCAATGAAATGAACATCAGGGAAAACGGCTGCGAAGATAGGCTACGGAACCGTCATGTGAATGGTTGTCAACCACAAATACCTCTGCTTCAACGCCTTTTCAAAGCGCGCTGAAGACTCTCAAGACACTGTTGGAGATAATATTTTTACGTTATAATTAACGATGACAACGCTCAGTTTCATTTATGCTTGTTCTGAATTATCCATAGAACATTCATGCTCGCAACGCTTCTTGTAGGGGAAGACGAAGAATAAGCTCAATGCTAAAAATGACGGCAAGATAGAAGAAACTTACACTATCGCCGAAGGCATAGTAGAAGAAGGTGTTGAGTATCATCGGAACGCAAAGCATCATCATTCGCACGCTACCCCAGAAGAGAAGCTTACGACTGACGTGGCTTTCGTCGGTGTGTAGGTCGGAACTTACGTAGCCAATCTTGAAAAAGGAAGAGTGCAAAGTGGGATGGCTGCGAGGGTTATCAACTGCATAAGAAACTGCACAGTCACCATGTTGCTGCTTTCAGCATCAGCCCAACCACCGGGCAAAATCAGGTTAAGTTCATACACCGCAATGATGAGCAGTGTAATAATGCAAGAGCTAATTAGCTCTGTAAGAAGTACTTTTCTTGTTTTATCCATAGTCATGATTAAGATTCAAAAGGTGTTCGGTTCAGAATACTTCTGCCCAACGTCACCTCATCAGTATATTCAAGTTCGTCGCCAACAGAGATACCTCGTGCGATAACCGATAGTTTCACGCCTGTATCTTTCAGCTTGCGTGAGATATAAAAGTTGGTTGTGTCGCCCTCCATCGTACTGGCAAGGGCAAGGATGATTTCCTTCACCGTACCCTCTTCCACACGCTCTACGAGCGATTCAATCTCTAAGTCGTGCGGTCCGATACCGTCCATAGGAGAGATGATACCCCCCAAAACGTGGTACAATCCATGGAACTGCTGGGTATTCTCAATTGCCATAACGTCCTGAATGTTCTCTACCACACAAACCACCGAGCCATCTCGGCGTGGGTCAGAACAGATAGAACAAACCTCATTATCGGAAATATTATGGCAAACCTTGCAATACTTCACATCGTGTTTCACACGTATGACGGCATCCGCAAAGCTATCCACGTCTTCAGTTGACTGGCGTAGCAGATGCAAAAACAAGGCGCAGAGCAGTCTTACGCCCCACACCTGGCAACTGTGAGAAAGCCTCTACGGCACGTTCTAAGAGTTGAGAAGGGTATTGTTGCATTTAAAATTAATTCTCGTAGTCTGGAGATATCGAAAGGAGGGTTACACTTGTAATCCTCTTTTTTCATTCTTAATAGTCGATAGAAGCGGCTGCTTGATTTGAGAGATATAGGGACACACCAACTGGTGCATCCCTATATAAAGACAGCCAGTCCTTAAAAAAAATATATCTTTTCTTTTCGATTAATCATCAAAGAGGTAGATGCCGAGACCAACCTTCAAGCCCACTGTTGAATAGTTATAGTGTCTTGAATGACTGATCATAGTAAAGCGCAGGCTCAATCGTCACCGAACGGTTGATGAAGAAGGCATAACCCACCTCAACACCCGGCATCAGGTCGTTATAATTATGGTTGGCATGGAGAAGCTTCACACCCGCACCCAAGTAGAGTCCGTTCTGTGTGATATAATAACGTCCACCAACACCTACGCTGATATGGTCGGCAACAGCCTCAGAACCATTGTGTGCCGCATCGAATGTAGCAAGTACCATGAGGTTATCCCAAGGGAAGTAACCCGCCTTAGCCTGTACACCTAAGTTTAATCCGTCCTGACCATTATAGTGCAAGTCGAGTCCTGTCAGGGAAGCACCTAAGTAGCCCTTACCCTCCTGAAACTGCGCAAATGCACCGATGCTCACTACCATTGCTGCAACGAGCAGCATAAATCTTTTATCATAGCAATATTTACGATATAAATAATAATGTAGGATTGACAAGTAATACCATAGGTTTATGTCAATAAACTTAAGACAAAAGGTAAGGATAATATTTGGAATGATGAAAAAAATTGACATTCTTTATAAAATAGATGGTGACACCAAGGCTTTTGCCTATCATTTCATGGCAAGCAAATTCAGTTCCATTGTCACTTGAAATAGACTTGACGTGCTCTTTGAATGGAGATGGCAAATGTATTACAGTGCGTGCCAACTCTTTGCATTTCTTTTATTTAATATTACGACTTTCTTCTATTAGTTTTTTTCTTTTGATGGTAATTTTTTTCTACGTTAAGGATAAAGGCTATTTTCTCATCATATATTAAAGTTAAATATCCTTTTATGTTCCCATTCTTTTAATACAGGAAGTATTCTTTCCCTTTCTGTATATATAATTGGAGGAAAGCCATCCCATGTCCAGATAGGACTATATGCAAATGGATCATGACAAATATAAGTTGCCAATACACGAATAATTTTTATTCTCTTCATATTATTTTTAATGTTATTGTTCTACCTGTTTTCAAGTTCACCATTCTCATCAATCATTATTTGAAATTCAGGCTCTCTTCTATTAGTTTTTCTTTTTGATGGTAATTTCTCTGGAATAAAAGAAAAAGCAATCTCGTTATCTTCTATTAATTTTATATATCCATTTTCCTGCCATTTCAACAAAAATGGGTCTAATTCTTTCATAATTATTTCGAATATTTTTTTATTTAGCACATCTAATAAATTCCAATCAACAATTGGAGACATCAAATAAATATTATCGTGATAAATATAATTTATTATTATTAATAATAATCTACTACGTTTCATAACTCATGTGTTATTTGAAGGTTATGACTTCTCCTGTTTTTAGATTTGTCATTCTTGTTAATTTAATTTTAGATTGTGTTATAAATAGCGTCTGCTTTCTTACCGCTTCGTATTTTAAGCGATTCAGTCGAATGTGTTGAAGGGTCTATAGTTTCTTAGTCCATGTATTATTTATTGGTTCTTTTATCAAGCTATTTGCTTACTCATAAGTGTATTAAAAGCAAAAAGTTCCACCCTGGTACGCATTTAAAAAGAGGCGTGGTGGAAACTGTCACGACAAAGATAGTTCTTTTATTTTAAATCTTTGCAAGTTTTTAGAGTAAATCTTTGAAAATCATTGAGAAAAGGCAAATTGAAATATGAATATAGTAGATTTTTGTTTTTCTTCTTTATTTGTATTTGTAAACTATTTTTACGCACTTCAAAAAGCAGTATATGTCCTTTTAAGGTTCTAAAAGATGCTCTTTTGGCTTGCAAAAGACGCCCTTTAAAGGTCCTTACTAACGCCCTTTTAAACCCTTACTAAGCACCTTTTTGAAATGCAGTTTCACAAACGCTTGATAACGAACAGTTTACGCGAGTATTGCTGAGGCTTGTTTTTAGCCTTGTTATCGGACTTTTTCAGCTTGTTTTTGTAAAGAAAAATTCGAATAATTCAAGTGGCAAAGTTTTAAAGACACTTTGATTACAAGGAGAGCAAAACCGCATATTCATCGGAAACGAAAGAAGGAATTTCCATGAAGCGATCAGATTTTATTGCTCCTTATTTCGCATAAATCTCTTTTTAGAGTGGTTTTTTAACGTGTATTTCGTCACATTATATTAAAAAAACGAACAGAAGTCATCTGCTATACGAAATAATTTAGTAATTTTTGCCTGCGGTGACTATTGTGGTTTCTGTTTTGTAGTTCTTTAGAGGGCACATGATAAGGGGTAGAATTGCATTAATCACTGAATTTTCAGATACTTATACCCCATTAAAAATCAGGTTAATTAGTCGCTCAAATTCACGTACATCATTAATTCATATATGAAGAAGCTATTTTTCTTTACACTCCTTTCCGTAATAACGATTACTGCACATGCACAGACGAAATCTTTCTGACTATCTCACGAAGCGGATGCCGAAGCGAGAGACGCGTGCCGTTTGGCTGACGACACTGGCTAACCTTGATTGCCGAAGAAGTACGCACGGTCGGAAGAGAGCATTGAACAGCAGAAAGCAGGAACTGATTGACATCCTCGATAAATATCAGAAGGCGAATATCAACACCGTACTCTTGCAGGCGCGTGTGCGTGCGGCAACGATTTATCCGTCGGATATCGAGCCATGGGACCGCTGTATCACTGGCGTTGAGGGAAAGGCTCCAGGTTATGGTTATGATCCGCTTGCTTTTGCCGTGGAAGAATGTCACAAACGTGGTATGGAAAATTCATGCATGGATAGCAACGATTCCGTGGGTGCAAAAGAGCTCTTTGGGTTGCAGAAGGCTGATGCAGAAGGGTTTCCGAATTAGAAACTTCTCAACGGGTTCTTATCTCGACCCCTGCCGATTCGAGGGTTGCACCTTATCTTGCCTCTATCTGTGGAGAGATAGTGCGAAAGTATGATGTTGATGGTATCAATCTTGATTACATCCGCTATCCTGACGGATGGCCACGCCCTTCTTATCGTAATGGTGACACACCCGACCAGCGTCGCAGCAATATCACCGCCATTGTGCGTGCTATTCATGACGAGGTGAAGACTATCAAGCCCTGGGTGAAGATGTCGTGCTCGCCAATCGGTAAGCATGCCGACCTCAGTCGTTATAGTTCAAAGAATTTCAATGCCCACGATCGTGTTTCACAGGAGGCGCAGGAGTGGATGAGACTCGGTTTGATGGATCAGCTCTATCCGATGCAATACTTCCGTGGCGATAACTATTATCCCTTCCTTGCCGACTGGGTTGAGAATGCTTATAAACGAGAGATAGTGACGGGACTTGGTACTTATTTCCTCGACCCACGTGAAGGGAAATTGGACTTTGGGCGACCTCACCCGACAGATGTACGTCAGTCGCGACCTCGGTGCGGGACATGCTCATTTCCGTTCTTACTTCCTACGTCAAATAAGCAGGGTGTTTACGACTTTGAGAAGCAGTTTAATGCGGCACTCTCCCTCCCTCCAAAGATGCAGGGTGTCGTCTCTACGGCAGCCACGCCCATACCCTGTCAACGCCTCATTGGTTGACAGACGTGATGATAATTCTGTAACACTTGCATGGAAGGCTGTATCACCTTATTATAATATATATGCTAGTTATAGCTATCCCGTTGATACAGAAGATGCACGCAACCTGCTCTTCACACGTTATTCTGGTCAATCACTCCAGCTGAGGAACGTCAACCCTAACCTTTATTTTTGCGGTTAGAGGTTAGATCGGTATGGGCATGAGACACCAGCCTTGCAAGAGAATGTGAAGTCATCTAAAGCTTTCCGCTTCTCATACCATGTTGTTACAGAATGATGGACAGTACTTGACACTCCCAGCAGCAGTGAAATTGACGGATGCCGACCACTATGTCATCCTCTTTACAGGGTGTCATTCTTCGCATCATAAGTGCTAAACCCGTTAGAAATAACCAGCTCTTCATCGGCGACCTCTCTAACGGAATGTATTCCTTAAGGTTTTACAACCATAAGAAGAAGTCGTTCCCAATGGGAGCATTCATGGTGAGAAGGAAGTCTTAATTCGCAATTCATCATCCATTTTCGGACTAATATTATCATCAATATGTCATGATAATGAATTACCATTGCCTACTCAACCCCATTATTTAAGGACTATCTCTTTAGGGCTCAGTAGGCAGAGGGTGTGGAAATAGGCACATAAAGAATATTGATAAAAAGCACTTTCAAGCTTTTGAATAACAAGTATTTCAAAATAAGAAAAAATCATCGCATAAAATACGAGAGAAGTCTTATTTTAAGTTGCTGTCATTTTTAACATTTCATGCATCTTGCTGAGACACAACCAGTAAAGCACCTATCATAAATGATAGGAGTGACAGGAACTAAGATTTATGCGTTGTCTCAGCGAAACGAAATCAGCTAATTGTTATAAACTTCTTCTCTTCCAAAAATGAAGTGAATAACGAAAGTCTCGCAATATCATTTGTCACACAGAGAAAAGGCGGTACAGAACTAAATTCCACATCATGGAGGTGCTGGGAAGTATCAGTTATAGAAATTTCCCCCACCTTCTTCCTACTGAGCCGATATTTCCAGGTACCACTATTTCGAGCAGCAAAAAAGTGATGAAGTCTGGAAACAATGGAATCTGCTCAATCACAGATTCCTTTGTTTTCTTTATGTTATCACTCACTTAATGGTTATCTTGTACAAATTTTCTCGTTGACATAGTTCAATGTGTAGGACTTGCCTTTGATAGTCTTCAATACAAGTTTATCATCTTTGTATCTCAACTCACAGTTACCTCCATCCTTTGAAAGAACAGTAACGGAAGACAAACTACCATTCTTCCAGCGGATGTCTAACTCAAAGTTACCTTTTGCACAAAGACCCTTCACTTCTCCATCTTTCCAAGCATCTGGCAATGCTGGCAGTAAGTGGATGAAGCCCATGTGACTTTGCATCAGCATTTCGGTTACACCAGCCGTACCACCAAAGTTTCCATCAATCTGGAAAGGAGGATGGGTGTCCCACAGGTTATCCAGTGTACCATTCTTCAGCAAGTTCCCAAAAAGTTTATATGCTCGGTTTCCATCATGTAGGCGTGCCCACTGGTTGAGTTTCCATCCCATACTCCATCCAGTAGCTCCGTCACCACGGTGATTCAGAACTATCTTTGATGCCTCTGCCAATGCTGGCGTTGTGATAGGTGAAATCGTATGTCCTGGGTGTAAGCCGAATAAATGGTTTACATGGCGGTGCTGGTCATTTGGATCATCAATATCCTTCGACCATTCCAACAACTGACCATAACGTCCCACCTTATAAGGTGCGATTTTTCCTCAACACTTCTTCCCATTGTTTACGCTCTTTTTATCTACGCCTAAGACCTTTTGATGCGTCTATCGCATTCGTTAGAATTTCACGGATAACGGCATGTACGAAGGTTGTACCTTCATCAATTGGCCCATGTTCAGGTGAGGTTGATGGTGCTGCTGTATAAGTTCCGTCTGGTTTCTTCCATAGATAGTCTATAGCAAAGATGGCACTACTCTTGATAAGGTCGTATCCTACTTCTTTCAAGAACTTCTTGTTGCGTGTATAGTCGTAGTAATCCCACATGAGTAGTAAGCCACGGACCAGCCATTGGGTTGAAGTTCCAAGACATATCTTCACTTTCCAATGGTGCAGTGAATCCGAAAGATGTTTCCAGAGATAGAAGCCGTCCAACCTCTTGCACCGAAATAAGCTTTGCAGTCTTCTCACCCGGGCTTGACTAACGTACGGATGAAGTCTATCAACGGAAGCGTACATTCTGATAAGTTTGTGAGAGCCTGCTGACCAATAGTTCATCTGTATGTTGATATTATTGTGATAGTCAACACGCCACGGTCCATCTACATTATTGTGCCAGATACCTTGCAGGTTAGCTGGTAGATTGCCTGGTCGTGAGCTAGCAATCAGCAGATAGCGTCCAAACTGGTAGTATAGCTCCTCTAAGTAATAATCTTCCTTACCCTTGCGATAGTTTATCAAACGCTGTGGAGTAGGGATGTCCGCAGTCCTTTGTCCGTCATTCAATGTCAAGGAAACACGGTTGAACAATGAAGCATAGTCTTTGGTAATGTGCTTTAAGCAAAGCATCGTAACCTTCTGCTGCAGCCTTATTCATCCATGCAGCAGTTGTTTCAGACGGATTCACACCTACGTATGTCCTTGGGTTCTTAAAGTCTGGATTGAAGTTGACTTTATAGTCTGTATCAGCTGTAATCAGGAATATGACTTCATTAGCACCATTGATACTCAACTTCCCATTATCATTATTGACCGTACCACCTTGGTTTTAGAGCCTGAATACGGACTACATACTCCATTTGGTTATTGTCAAGATGTGCTTTGAATACCAAACCATTGCGCCCGTCAGCTTCCATCTTACCCGTCGATACTGGGTTTGGTTCGTAGCTGAATATCAAATTCTGCTTGCCTGGGTGGTCGGCCTTAAAACGAACAACCATAACATTATTTGGATAGGAGATGAAATAGTTGCGTTCATATCTCACACCATCTTTCTTAAACTGTACCATTGCTCAATGCTGAGTCCAAAGAAAGGGCACGCTTTATACTCGCTCATGCTAATGGAACTCAAACCGGTCTCTATATAGAACTCTCCCATAGTGGTAAAAGTTACCAAAAAACGGAAAAGGCTTTTCCTTCCACGATTCATAAGGGACGGTACTGTTAAAAATTCTTGCGTGTTAACAACGCTGCCTTCTTTTCGTCACCATCAATGAATGCCTGCCGGATTTCTTTTCAAATAATGTGCCGACTGCTTGTTAACATTCCAATATGCATCGGCGCCTGCCGATGTGTTTGGGACCACCACGCCACAATGTTTTTCGTTAAAGGTGATGCGTTCAGCTTCGACAGAACCCAAAATATTTGCACCCAAGCTACCATTTCCAAGCGGAAGAGATTGAGATTCCCAATCAGCATCTGGATTCTTTGCTGTATCTCCTGCTGATTCGGGCTTGTTCTCACCTTTCCACATTTCAGGTGAGTTCCCCCACCAAATAGCCTTTGTTTGCCAATGTCGTAGGGCTTTGTCAAACCAGATGGTAAGCCCATCTTTTATACCAGTAGCGTTTACAGGTAGTGCAGCGCAAACTATAATTGCTAAGTGAAATATTCTATTCATTATAATAAATTAGAACTTCTTTCTCAGAATCTTTTCAATTTGAATATTAAGCCCATCAGCAGCTTTTTATACTTCTTTTCAGCTATTACTTTTTCCTTACCCTTTGCGCTGCTGCATCGTACAGTTCCCACAGCTTCAATTTTTGCTGTAGCTTCCTTCTGTGCAGCTGTGTATGCTTCGAGAAGGTTTCTTGAGCCTTCTCCTGTTCTGGAGTTGCATACGCATGTTTGTAACCTTTACGTCATTCCAGTGACCACGTGTGAAGTCTGGAAAAAGTGACTGCAGCACAGTTGTTGTTCATAGAAAGTGCACCGAGTTCTGCCAAAAGCACACCACTCTGCCATATCATATACGTCCATATCAAGAGGCAAAACCGTGTTGCAAGCAATAAACTAGGGCGAGAATCCATTACATAGTCCATACCGCCATACTCTAGGTGACGTCCCTTTTCTGCATACTTTTCCAAAATAGGATGGCGATATTTCTCTAGAAGGGCTTTCTTCTGTTCAGCGTTTAAGAAAACCATGAGCGTTAATATTGTCCATTTTCAGTGCATCAGTCCTCCAACACTTTACCTCCAATAGCAAATTCTTCTGTAGGGTACTTTGTTGCATAACCCTTTGTACCAGTTAACTTGAACAAGCGGTTATATGGTTTGTGGAGTCATTACATTGTGCTGAATCTCTACCACCTTACCCTTAGCAGTACGCATCAACGTTGTAGTATGATCACCATTTAAGAATGTCTTCGGTTCCTGTCCTGTATGATTCTTAACCCAATCTTTACCAGCAAAACTTTCTGTATCCATAGCAACCAAAGTAGTAAAAACGATCGCCTCTGTGAATGTCCATACACTGGGCTACAGGTCCAAGTCCATGAGTAGCATATATGTCACCACGATTTTCCATGTTGTACTTCATACGCCAGTGAAGGTTGTCTTTATCATTATCATTAGGATCCTTCCAGTAGTGAGTCCAGAATTCAGACAATTCATGGATGTAAGCTCCTTCAGCACGAATTACTTCACCAAAAACACCATCTTTAGCCATTAATAATGATTTCATCTCGAAGTCATCATACCAGCAGTTTTCCAAAATAAAGCAGTGTTTACGTGTCTTTTCAGACAAGTTTATCAGATCCCAGCATTGTCCCAAATTCATAGCCGATGGCACTTCTACTGCAACATGTTTGTTGTTTTCCATTGCGTATTTGGCTATTGGGAAATGATGGTTCCAATCAGTAACAATGTAAATCAGATCTACATCTGGTCGTTTACAAAGCTCTTCATATCCTTTTTCTCCAAAATAGATGGAGGCAGGTGCTAATCCAGCCTTACGCAGGTGAGCTTGCTGTGCTTCTGCTCGTTCTCTCTCATAGTCACAAAGACCAACAATTTCTACACCTGGAATCTGACAGAAACGTATCACAGCTGATGGACCACGCATACCTAAGCCAACAAAAAGCAACACGTACTTTCTTAATAGGTTTAGCAGTTAGTCCCAAGACGTGTTCCTGTCCTGCAGGACGTTCTGGGGTTTCAACTCAATGGTACCTTTTATCCCAGTGCCATTTTTGTTGAAGGCGACAAGGATTGAGCTTTTTGTCGCTTGAGTACCCATAACTATTAATACCATCAACGCAATGGTAATAATTTTGTTCATTTTCATTTTTTTATGTGAGTTTATTGATTGTTTGATTACAGTGAATTCTGTATGCTGATTTAGGATGATAACAGAATAATGTTATATAGGCAAGAACAAAGTTACTGAAATATTTTTGTATAGTAAATGATTTTACCTTTACTTTTTGATTAATTGATGTAAAAATAAACACTTAATCTTTCGGAAAAATGAATATCAGTATTTTTGTAATGTCAGAAAAAGTAGAATCAGAACCATCATATATACATAAAAGAAAAACATTATCCAACTGAAATGTTTAACCATACTAGTATTTTTATCAATTATCTATATTTATCAAGAAAGGAGCGTTTCACAACGCCCCTATCTTTTCTTTTGCCTATGTTTTTAAAAAAGTAAGTTTGCTTTATTTACATCCAATAAGGATGTTCATAATTTGTTATTGATATGGTTCTACAACAACGGTCCATATTTTCTTGGTTCCATCGGCAGCAGTCACTTCGTACTGATTATCCTTGGTCCAGTCACCAGGAACCCCGAGCTTAGGTGCGCCATTGATGGGCTTAATAGTAGCAGCTGTTGATATTGTTAAAGCAACAACAGCCTTTGCTTCCGTAAAATTAGCCCTTTCTGCTTCTGGAATATTTTTAGTTGTGTAGCGTATTGTGTAAATACGATTCTCAACGTCCTGGTTACGACTAGCAGCCAAATAAACCTGTTTTACCACAGGCTCTCCACTAGCAGGATTCTTTTTCTGTACCATAGTAACGCCAATAAACATTACCATTAGTGATGTCGCAACCTGAGTATTCATCCAAATCTTCTAAGCCGCTTTGTAAACAAGAAGTAGGTAAGATTACCATAAAAATGGCAGCAATGATATATAAGAACTTTTTCATATCTTTTTACTATTTAGAATATTAAAATATTACCAACCTTCATTTTGTGAATCCATGATACCGTATGCTTCACGAGTATTCAAGAACTCCTGACTGATAGGAAGTAAATAACGTCTTGTTGTAAAGACACGCTGTGCACTATTCAACAATGTAACTTGACTAACGATAAGTTTACTACGATCGCGGCTAATCTCAATCTTGTATGCAGGTCGATCGAGATCAGCAACAACTTCACCAGCAGCTCGTCCGTGATTAGCGTAGCCACCGTATTTACCCCAGCGTAAATAGCTGTAGTAAATATCTCCTGTCTCATTAGCCATTTCACAGTTACGTTCACGGATGTAATCTGCCCACGCTTGCTCTTCTGTAGATGCAGTAGAAGGAGCTAAACCACCATGCTTTTGTACGAGTCTCATTCAAAGCTGCTACAGCTGCAGGAATGTTCTTTTTAAGTAATTGTGCTTCTGCCAAGTTCAAATAAGCTTCACCTAAACGCGTAATGTTAAAGTGAAGAGCTACTTTTGAGTTGTAGTATGCACGTGGTTCTGGTTTTTTCGATATTACTTTTTCTCCAATAGTATCCAGTAGTAGTGTTGTACCATCCACCATCTTCCTTATCACGTACGCCCATTGAGATATTACCACCAAGATTTAAGCCCACATTTTCATTCATCCAAGTACACTTGTCATAAACCATTGTAGTATAGAAACGCTTATCACGGCCTTTGTACATCAGATCACTGAGGTCACGTCCTACGCCAGCTTTCAATTTATGGTAGCGTTGGAATACAGGATAACCATTCTTGGTCTGATTGAAGTCTTGAGGTGTAGGGATACGTCGCAAGTCACCATTCAATTGGCTGTATTGATCAACCTGACCAGCTGTTGTAATAGTTGTTGGGTCAAGAATGTCAACGTTATTAGTATACTGCGAAGTTTCATACCATGGTAATGCTTGCCCAGTGGCTTCATCTGTCACTAAGAACTGATCAGCTAAATCTTGTGTAGAAATAAATTGCCCAACCTTCAAAAGTTTGACCATTAGCCTGCTTTAAAGCAACTGGACTCAGTGAGTTCTTAACATTATCGGTAGAAATGTTAGGATATGTACGCATTAATTCTTCAAAACTCTGTACATTGGTATTTTCCTTCTCACGATAATACGCCCATAGAATTTCACGATTGTACAAATCTGTCTCATTCCACAAGCTATTGCTTGAGTTAAGTTTGTTGCCAGAGTAGAACCGCTGTTATTGATTACATCAGTTGCATATCTTATAGCTATATCCAAATATTTGCTATCCTTGGTATATGCGTATGCCTGAAGAGCTGCTCTTGAAAGTAAAACCCCTGCAGCATAACGTGTAGGAAGACCAGGCATATTGGTAGTAGGCAAGTAATCTGCTGCTTTGGTTAAGTCATTGATGATGATATCATAACTTTTCAGCAACAGTCTTAGTCATCTGAATTTTTACCTCATCTGGTTTATCTATACTAAAGACCTGGAGTTACTGGCACGAAGCGTCCCATCTTTCGAGCTTGATCAAAGAAAATCATTCCACGCATTAAATAACCATGAGCTGAAAGCTCTTTCTTTTCTGCTTCGCTCAGGGCTGTGCTTGCCTCTACATTGTGGATAATCTTATTTGCTTTTCTTAGTAAGCCAAAAACGGTTTACAACCAAAATCATTGGCAGAGCTTACACCAAGTTCGGTAGCTACTCCATCGATACCTTTCCCCGACCTGTGAGCATCTCACAGAATTAGGAGTACGTGCCTCCCAACCAACGCTCTTACCAGAACCTGCATAACCATTATTAATCACACTGCTGTAAGCGGCATATACAAAAACCTTCTACGGTTGCCTTACTGTTCCATACAGCCTCGTCATTAAAAACTGTAGTTGAGTGTGTATCCATAGTGTCCATGCACGAAGAAATGGAAACAAAGCCCAAGCTTAAAATGCCATATTTTATTATCTTTTTCATAATTGCCTACAAGTTAAAAATCCTAAATTAAGTGTAAACGCTAATGTTCTTTCAACAGGGTATCCATAGTAGCCTGTATCCTTTGGCTCTGGGTCAAGACCATACTTAGTAGCCTTAGAAATTGTAAAGATGTTCTGTCCAGAGATACCAACTTTACATCTGTTCAGCCAAGAAACTTTTTCAACAAGCTATACTTCAAATCATAACCAAACTGGAAGTCCTTCATACGAATGTAGGAGCCATCAATCAACCAGAAATCACTATAAGCATAGTTGTTGTTAGAGTTCAAACCTGTATTTGACATTAAGCGTGGATACTGAGCATTACGGTTGTTAGGGTGTCCAGAAATCTGTCTGGTAGTCGTATGCTATAGGCATATCGCCTGTTTGTCCAGTCTGCATTGCTAATGAGCCTGATGTGTACAAGTCAAAAGCTAAAGAACCTTGGAACAAAGTGCTGAAATAGAAACCTTTGTAGCTCATATTGATATTTAAACCAAACTGATTGTGAGGAGTACTTGATCTACCTAAGCGACGATAGTCCTCAGAGTTAATCTGACCATCACCATTGGTGTCCTCGTACTTGATGTCACCAGCTGTTAAATAACCAGAGTTATAGGCGTTAATAATACCAGGTGAATTGTATACATCTTCTGCACTAGTATAGTATCCTAGATTCTTATACATAGCACCATAGTAGTTCTGCTTTACTTGTTGTGTACGGTGGTATGGATTTAAGCGTGAAGATTCTGCTTCGCTTTCGTCCAATGCCCAGATAGTGTTATAAATGGTAAAGTTACCAGTAACATCATACTTCAAATTACCAATATTATCTCTCCATCCCAATGAAAGTTCTATACCTGCACGGCGATGCTGAGAGTTTGATGCGACACGTGGCAAACCTATACCGAGGGCTGTGTTCAAGTAGGTTTCACCGATAGGTGCAACCAAGTAACCCTTTGTAGAGTAATAGAAATAGTCGAACGAACCATAAAGGCGACTATTCAAAGATGAAAAATCAAAACCCATATCAAACTGCTTAGTTGTGTACCAAGTCAAGTCTGGAGAAGCCAAGTTGCCTTCTGTGAAGCCTGGATAGTATTGTCCGTTCATAACGTAAGCATGTGGGTCGTAAGAGTAAGTTGACATGTATTGGAAGTACTCAGCACTTTGATCCAATCCTGTTTCACCATATGAAACACGTAACTTCAATGAGTTTAGGATGTTCTTTTTCTACTAACTTTGCATAAACTTTTCGGCAGTCACAACCCAACCTAAAGAACCGCTGAAGAATGTTCCCAACGCTTGCCTGGAGCGAAGCGGTCAGAACCATCATGACGAATACTACCTTCTGCATAGTACTTATTGTCGTAGTTGTATTTTTACTTGACCAATCCAAGCTGCACGTCCCATTTCTGCTTCTTCGCCACCATTGGTCTGAGTGTTAGCATCACCAACACCAATCTGGTCAATATTAAATGCATAGTTTTCACGTTGAGATGAGTACCATTCGGTCTTCTCGTAATATTGCTCAAAACCACCCAATGCAGAAACATAGTGTTTGTTAAACTGTTTTGCATATTCTAAGAATCCCTGATTAGTAAATGAATAACCTGTAGATGATTGGTGATGCAATACTGGTTTATTAGCATAGATAGGTGAATTTGACTCCCAGTCATATTGAGCAGCATCTTTACGCCAAGACTTCTGAGTCTCTCCGTAGTAACGATAGTTGCTTGCTGCGCGAACCTTTAAGCCTTCTACCCATGGCACAGCCCAGATCAATTCTCCCTTTCCATTAATAACATTTTCTATATTGCGGATATAACCAGCATCATTAGCAGTTTCCGCCACAGGGTTGTCTGTAATATTATATGGTAAGCCGAATTTGTTAAGACCTGGATAACGACTAGGCTTATCGTTGATGTGAGAGAACACACCATAATAATTACTTGCCGTAGAAGTATAAGGGTGTGTTCTATGCTGGCGATAACCATCAATAGCTGTGTTGATTGTTAAGCCAAGTTGCTTGATAAAGGTTGAGTTAGAGATACGGAAGTTTGTTCTCTTCATCCAGTGATTATTATTCTTATACAACGAATTCTGGTTGATGTGTCCCAGTGATATATAATACCTGTTCGTTTCACTTCCACCAGTCAAGCTGAATTGAATGCTTCTGCATTGGAGCCCAATCATTCAAAAACTAAGCTACGCCAGTCTGTATTGGCAAAGTTCAAAGGATCTGTACCATTCTTGAAATGTTCTAAACCTTCCTTAGAATAAGCAGGATCAAGACCATCGTTCTCACGAGCAATATTTGCATAGATAGCACGATCGTAAGAACTCATTTTCTTAGGCCAAATGCTTGGTTGTGCAAAACTTTGGTTAAAGTCGTATTCAAAGCTAATCTTACCTTCCTTACCTTGTTTTGTAACAATCTGAATAATACCATTGGTAGCACGAGAACCATACACAGCAGTTGCTGATGCGTCCTTCAGAATAGACATACTCTGAATGTCATCTGGAGAAAGGTTTGCAAAATCTACAGAAGAACGAATTATACCATCGATTACGTAAATAGGTTCGCCACCACCACGAATAGAAATAGAAGGTGTTGAGTTGATACCACCACCAGATGCCTTTACGATCAAAACCAGGAGAGCGTCCAGCCAAACCTTGAGCGATATTAGCTACAGGCATATTAGAAATTTGTTCAGCTTTTAACTGTAGAAACAGATGCAATCAAATCTCGTTTACTTGTGCTTGTATAACCGACAACAACTACTTCATCCAGTGCTTTAGTGTCTTCAAGCATAGTGATGTCCATGTGCTGTGCAGTTGCTGCAATCGTGATAGTCTTGTGACCAACATAAGTAATTTCCAGCATGTCGCCTACTTTAGCTTCTATCTCGAAGTTTCCGTCTATGTCTGTTACAGTACGATTAGATGTTCCCTTTACGCTAACTGCTGCACCGATGATGGCAAGACCAGTTTTATCGACCACTTTTACCTTTTAATCTTCGTCGTCTGCTGGGCAGCTTCCGTAGCATTAGTATGACTTACATCTGCAAATACATATTGCGGAGATGAACATAAGAGCAAGGAACAGAGTCCTATTCCTGCCACCTTTGTACAAGTTAGACCATGAGGTTTACCCAACTTGTGTAGTGAATAATAGTTTTTAGGCATAATACTTTATTTTATTAATGTAAACTCTTTAGATTTTTATAAATTTAGGGTGTCATTTAATGACTTTTGTAAACATAACTAACTATAAATTGATTCATATATAATGAACGATACGCTTATATCTATTTCATACTTACAATTAGTTAAAGGAGTTTAGGTTAAAAATATCAACTTTAGATGGAATTAGGTTGTGTTGTAATTTATGTGTTGCTGTAAAGCAATAAATTCAAAAGCCTCTTTGCTATAAATAGCGTTGACAAATTTACAGATTAATTTTATATTTCCAATAGATTTAATAATAAATTTTATAACAAAATCGACAAAAAAAGGTGTTTCTTTGACGTTTTTTTCAGCATTCTTAGAAGCTATAATAATCGTAAGAACAAATGGTCAAATCTAAAAAAATAACAAACTATTTTAATACAATCTATTGTTTTGGGATAATACTTTTTAAATCAATACTCTGTTAATATTTAACTAAAGTCCCTCTCTATTTCATGGCTATTTTAGCTAAATTGCTTTTGTGAATGCCCATGAAGGTGAGCCGTTAACACCTGCTTGAAAAAGTTTGTGGTTGTGAGCTTTTCTTGTTGTCTGTCTTCCAATGCTTTGACCATAATCTCAAAGTTGTTGCGCATTTCTGAGTCGATGACTATTAATTGCCCTATCTCACTAACAGAGAAGCCAAGAACGTCACAAAGAGCAGTAAGCAATCCCTCTATGTGCTTCTGTACATGATGTTATAGCGTAAGTGCCATGACATCTTCTTCCATGTCGGCAAACAATTCTCCCATGGTCTTATATGCTGACTAGATGACCAAGACCAAAATGTTGAGAAAAATGAGAGAATATTGTTGATTATTTTATTTTTTTACACTCAAAACTTGGATATCTCAGTTAAATTGTTTAATTTTGCGCCCTTAAGGGTTAATCTTTAATTTATTGATAATCAATTGAATATGGTACTACAAAGTTGCCGATAGTTATTTATAAAACCGATGTTATTAAAAACAACTTTACGCAAAAAGATACTACTGACTGCAATGGCTCTGACTGCCGTTGTACCAAGCGTTGCGAAAGCTTTTATTACCTCTGCAGCACCAACTGCAGAAGGAGAGAACCAGCAAGTCAAGACAGGCGTTTACTATATTGTAAACGACAAGCGACAATCGGGTACAGATTTACGCGTGTATGCTGATACGGATGGTTCGTTGCGTGGCACAATGTCACCTGCACCTTATTCTGATTTGTTTATCCTTCATTCGAAGGGGTGGAGAATACTATACCATTCAGAGTTTGAAGGATGGTAAGTATATTCAGAACGTGTCAGGCAATTATCAAGCCTACAAGGCAGGTAATGGTGCTCACAAATTTCAGATTGTATATCAGACTAAGTCAGCCGGTACTGGCAAGTCTTATTTCAATATCTATAATAACAGGTCGGATGGTGACTGGTGCTGGCACCTTGATGGACAAAAAGAACGTTGTACGCTGGTATCCACTAAGCAATAATGGTATAAGCGCCTTGGACCAAGTGAGTTCCGTCTTGAACCAGTGACTTCTCTCACGCAGGAACAAGTCCTAGAACGTTTGGCGCAGTTGACAAAGGTTGTTAATCCAACAAAGGACCTGAATAAGTATTATCAGATTGTGTCTGAGGGCTTATGGTAGGTCAATACGTGAAGACTATATTGTTGGTGAATTGTCAACGGGTAGTTACAACGATACTGACTACAGCTATTGCTGGAAGCTAGTGAAGTTGAATAGTGGTCGTTATGCTTTCCAGAATGCGGTCACAGGTAAGTACATCGTTCCACAGAATGGAGCAACAAGCCGTTACTACACCACATCCGATGCTCAGGGTTCTGGTTTTGATCTCGAGTTTAACAGTAACGACCCTTACGAGTTGGCTTTCGAGATGCTTGATAATGGTAATGTTGGTATTCATTGTGCTGAGAGTCAGGGCTATCATCCTGTAGGATGGTACAATAACAATGATGCGAATAAATGGCTCTTTAAGGAGGCAACCATCAATGCGGCTAAGCTTAAGGAACAGCAGAATGCTTACAAGGCACGTGTTGCCTTGACCAATAATGTAAGCAAGTACGCTGATGCCATTGCAAAATACTTCACAAATAGTGCGGCTACTGAGGTAACTGCACAGGTGAGAGGTATGCGCGATGAGAAGTTGAAGGCAAAGATGGCTGCTGATGGTCTTCCAGAAGGTTTGCAGAAGATTGTCTTAAAGATTAAGAACCAGAGTTGGAAGAGCTATGCAAGCGGTCGTAATTGGGAGAAGAAGTTCCGTATTGCGGACTATAAGGCTTATAGCGAGAACAACTATGATGCGTGGGCACGTTCAATGGGTATCGGTTACGACTATGGTAGCATGACCAACCCAACAGGTATCACTGTTCGCGATGGCGAAGACCTCTTCGTCTTCCTTGGCGATGATATCCTCCCAACAGCGTCTGTACAGATTGAGTTGGTACCATTAGGTACACGTAGTGCTGGTAAATACTATACCTTAAAGAAGGGTTTGAACATCATTCTTAACCAGGGTGAAAATAACGTCTTCGTAAACTATATTGGTCGTACCTATAACAATGGTAAGCTGCTCAAGGATTATAAGCCTATTAACATCCACATCGAAGGTGGTGACGTGAATGGTTACTTCGACCTCACAAAAGGTGATACCAATGAGGATTGGCAGACGATGCAGTCTGACAAACTTGTTTGGGCTAAAGCTTTCAATATAAAGGGTGATTTGATTGTGATGCACATGCCGAGTGATGCTTGCAAGCAATATACTCCTGTTCACATGAAAGAGCTTGTTGAAATTTGGAATAGCATCGTACAGCGTGAAGACGACCTCATGGGCTTCCGTGCTGGCGTGAAGGATAAGTGCAACAATGTTCTCAACGCTACTGCTGTAGATCATGGTTATATGTATGCTACAACAGGTGGAACATACTATAACTACAGTACTTTGGGCGATGTTCTCAACTATGACAAGATGAAGATGGGTAATGGTACGCTCTGGGGTCCTGCTCACGAGTTCGGTCACAACCATCAGCAGCTTTTCAACACAGCTGGTATGACGGAGATTTCAGTGAATATGTACTCTAATATGGTGATGTTTACTTCAGGTCGCGTAACCAGTCGTTCAGAAAACTGCGCTTACACCGATGTTGATGGCAAGAAGTATGATGGTGTTTGCGAGAGTGCTGTCTCAACTTATGCTGACCGCTTCGCTAACAAGCAGAAGTGGTTTGAATATGGTACATGGGGGCACAACGCAGATGTACTATAAGCTCTATTTGATGTTCCATGCAACAGGTCTTGACAATCAGTTCTGGCACAAGTGTCTTGACTATCTCCGCAAGAATCGTCTTGAAGGTCAGGGTACAGCCAACTGTCAGGGTCAGAACGACTACTTGCTCTTTGCTAAGGCATGTTCTTATACAGCTCAGCAAGACCTCTCAAGCTTCTTCGAGGCATGGGGTCACTTCTATGATGTGAATGGTTCTGTTATCGGTGACTACAGCAATACAACGATGTACACCACACGGGCACAGTGGGTGGAGTACCAAGAAATTCATGCAGCAGTTCCCTAAGGGACCTGCTAACAACATGATTTTCATCGATGACCATATCCGTCCTACAAAGGCTTTCTATCCTGGTGCTCCTGCTGACGCAAAGCGTGAGGACTTTAATGGAGCAGTGAAGATTGGTCGTATGGGCGACTTCGGTTCATGGGACCAGTTCTGCAAAGACAGCTTAGGTCAGGGTTATGCTATTGTTAAAGAGCAAAAGGATATTGATGGTAAGCGTACCTACACCATGGAAGCTAAGAACAGCCACGTTGTTGGTTTCAAGATTTACGACAGCAAGGGTAATCTTATCTACTTTGCTAACACCAAGACCTTCACTATTCCTAAGAAGGTGATGGAGGATGCAGGTAACAATATCGTTGTTAAGTGTGTGGCTCTGATGGTTCTGAGGTTGATCCAGGTGTTAACCCAACAGGTATCAAGACTTTTACAGTGCAGGCAAACGATGGTAAGGTAGATGTTTATAGCATCTATGGTGTACTCGTTCGTAGCAAGGTGAACGCTGCAACAGCCCTCGATGGTTTTGGCTAACGGCGTTTACGTTGTTGGCGGTAAGAAGGTGGTAGTGGGGAAGTAACCGACCTGTCTCTACTTTCTTGCCCCTCCCCCAAAGGGGAGGGAGTGAAATGCAGGGATACCCTCTATAAGATAAAAAGGCAGAGTAATGGGGGAAGCTGTTACGCTGGCTTTGTGAAGGGGGCTTATTTAATTTTCAGAGAACTATCGTCCATATATTTATGGAAAACATGTAACTTTGCAACTTCAAATAATTAGATGATTTCGTTTTCAAAAAAACATGGAAGAGATGAATCTTTCTAAGACCTTTTGTTTAATAGTATTGCTACTCGTATGTCTTTGTAGTCGGGCAAAAGGTCTCTATTGCCTTAGAAGACTCTCTTCAGCAGACGACCTTAACAGATAGTATTGACAGTTTAAAAGCTGTCACCGATACCATTCCCATTCAAAAAGCACGTGAAAGCGGGTGGTAATGTTTGCAACACTCGTTTTCAAGTGATGGCTTATACCTGCGCACCACTGATAATAAATGGTCTTATCATAAAAGGGCAGAGCAGGAGTTTCCGTGGATTGAGAAACGACTATATGCCACAGTTCCGTATGAGTTTAGATAACTATACGCAGTATCTCCCTGCTGCCGTAATGTTAGGGTTTGAAGATAGGCGGTGTGAAAAAGTAAAAACAGCTGGGGACGTATGCTGGCTTCCGACGCACTATCAGTGGCACTGATGGCGGGTATTGTCAATTCGTTGAAGTATTCAGCCCAAGTGGAACGCCCTGATGGTACCGACCTGCGCTCCTTCCCTTCAGGACATCAGCCACAGCCTTCATGACGGCTACCATGTTAACCAAGGAGTATGGCTTCAGAAGTCCATGGGTCGGTATTGGTGCTTACACCGTTGCCGCTGCAACTGGCTTAATGCGTATGGCGAATAATAAACATTGGCTGAGCGACGTAATGACAGGCGCAGGAGTGGGTATCGTATCTACGGAATTAGGATATTATCTTGCTGAATTGATATTTATAAAGCATGGATTGAACACATCAGACATCAATGAAACGTTTGACAAATTGCACAAACCATCGTTCTTAGGTATAAACTTCCTCGTTAATGACCCGTTGAGGGTCCTATCTCAATGAGAAGGGTGCACCCATCAAGATATCACGTGGCTGTAGCACTTCTGCTGAAGGAGCCTACTTCTTTAATCCCTATATTGGCATCGGTGGAAGACTCTCTGTAACGCGTGCTTCGGTGATTGTTGATGGCGTTAAGACAGATGACAATGTCTTCGATGCATGGAAGATAGGTGGCGGTGCTTATTTCTCTTATCCGCTATCTCGCGCGGTGGCTTCTTGAAGTCAGCTTTTTGGTATCGTCTGTCTTCTTTCCAAACATAAAACTAACAGACGATTTAATTGACACAAATCACGGAATAGCTTTTTGGTACAGGACTGTCACTAACTTTCAGAGTTCGCCGGAATTATAATATCCGTTTCCCTAGTTGACTATAACCTCCAACCTTACCGCACATCAGGTGTTCGTGATTATTTCCACTCCTTGGGGATAGGCTCTTCTTATGCCATTAGCTTTTAACCCTTCGCACGTGTGGTGCATACCATCCGCACCACATGTGCATACCACCCGCACCACATGTGCTAAGCACCCGCACCAAATCGGTGGAATATCAACATACAACCCATATAGGGCGTTATGGCGCCATGTTATTCCCTCTTTGCAATCAATAATGGGGTGGGATGAGACTTTTCTCCATCAGATGGAAGAGTTATGGATAGGCTTGTTTCAATTATCTTTCTCACTTTTCTTTGCGCTTATTGTTAATAATATTAAATATTGTATTTGCAACAATGAATATCTGAAAGAATATGTTTATATTTGCCATTGGCTTTAAAGAGATAAAAAAATCATTTTAATAGAACCTAGAAACAAAACCCTAACAGTATATTAAAAATAACAACTTTTATAAAAATAAGGACCAATTATTATTACAAAAATATGATAAAGCTGTTTCTCTATTTTTCATTGTGTTGTGAAGTAATTCGCAATCAATAACTTTAGGGGGCTGTATCAAAAGAAAGGTGCACGTGTGTGTGCCTGTCAGGAGGCACAAGGATGAGAACATGATAAGCGTCATTCCATAACTTGCCACTGGCAGGATTTTGATGCAACCCTTTTTCTGCTTATAATCAAACATATAATATTTCGATTGATTCTATTCTTTATCTTCTATGAATATCTGTAAGAGTATTTGCGCTTCTCGCTTTTTGTCTGCCGTAAGTATCGGACACGGTTTGGCACATCGTCTTCCTCTCGTTAGTACCAAAGGCGACATTAACAACGTGTTGACCTATGGTAGCAAAGAAGACAAGGTATTCCCATATTACTTTCCTACGATTTCAACAGCAGCAAACCCTGTTTATTATTATATCCAGTTCCAGACGGGTAACTGGCTCTTGAGTGCCAAGGGCGAGAAGGCAACCTGCCAAACAGCCTCATTGTATAATGGTAATCTTGATGACATGCTGTGGCGTGTGTCTGAGACTAACGGCAAATACGCTTTCGTTAGCAAGAGCGGAAAGATTCTTTATATCAGCGATTCATACGTCAACGCTACAAAGGCTCGCAACGTGAAGGATACGCTCTTTACGATGGTGGAGTCGAAGAACGCCTTGGGGAGGCTTCGAGATTGGTAAGGCGTTCTCAGGTCGTAACTTCTTTAATATGTACCAAGGTGCTGGTGAAGGCAAATATATCAGCTTCTGGGACTTAGGCGATGGTGGTAATGTGGTTCGTTTTGTACCAGCTGACGAATTGGTACCGGTGACAGGTATTACTACCTTCAACCCTGAAAACAAATATACGCTTTGGTACACAAAGCCTGCAACCAACTGGATGACCTCTTGTTTGCCTATCGGTAATGGTCAGTTTGGTGCAACGTTAATGGGCGATGTTGCCATTGACGACGTACAATTTAACGACAAGACACTTTGGAGCGGTAAGCTTGGTGGTCTGACGAGCACGGCTGCATATGGTTATTACCTTAACTTCGGTAATCTTTATATACGTAGTCGTGGTCTGACACGGGTGACAGACTATGTGCGTTACCTTGATATCAACGATGCTGTGGCAGGTGTGAAATATACGATGGATGGGGGTAGAGTATAGCCGTACTTACTTCGCAAGCAATCCTGATAGCTGTGTGGTTGTTCGTTATACTGCCTCACAAGGGGGTAAAATCAATACTACACTTACGTTGAAGAATCAGAACGGACGTAACGTAAGTTACAATGTTGATAAGAACAATCAAGCAACGATTACCTTTGAGGGTCAGATAGCTCGCCAAGATGATCATGGTGCAACAAACACCAGAGAACTATTATTGTGCTGCGCGTATCGTGACAGATGGCGGTATGATAACGAAGAATGATAAGGGCGTTATTGAGGTGAAAGGTGCCAATAGCATGACCGTTTATCTCCGTGGTTTGACCGACTTCGACCCAGATGCACCAGCGTATGTGTCTCGAGCTAACCTCCTGCAGGTCGTGCTATAAAGACTGTTGACGGTGCACAGCGTAAGGGTTACGATGCAGTTTTGACAGCACATAAGGTCGATTATAAGTCGCTCTTTGAGCGTTGTCAACTCACCCTCGGAGACGTGAAGAATACTATTCCAACGCCACAGCTCATCAGCAACTATCGTGACAACCAGCATGACAACCTCTTCCTAGAAGAACTCTACTTCAATTATGGTCGTTATCTGCTCATCAGTTCGAGCCGTGGAGTGTCACTCCCAGCCAACTTGCAGGGTATTTGGAACGACAATAATACCCCAGCATGGCACGCTGACATCCATGCAAACATCAACGTACAGATGAATTACTGGCCTGCAGAGCCAACCAACCTCTCTGAACTTCATCGTCCTTTCCTTGATTACATCTATCGTGAAGCGTGTGTGAAGCCAACATGGCGCCGCTTTGCACAAGACATGGGGCACGTGAACACAGGTTGGACCTTACCAACTGAGAATAATATCTATGGCTCTGGTACAACCTTCGCCAACACCTATACTGTTGCTAATGCGTGGTATTGTCAGCATCTGTGGCAACATTACACCTACACGATGGATAAGGAGTACCTGCGCACGAAGGCTTTTCCAGCCATGAAGACGGCTGTTGACTATTGGTTTAAGAAACTGGTGAAGGCTGCTGATGGCACCTACGAGTGTCCTAACGAATGGTCGCCAGAACATGGACCAACGGAGAACGCTACTGCACACAGTCAGCAGTTGGTTTGGGATTTATTCAATAACACTCGCAAAGCTATCCATGTGCTCGGTGATGGTGTAGTGTCAAAGACCTTCCGCGATTCCCTCGCCACCTACTTTGCTAAGCTTGATGATGGTTGCCATACGGAGGTGAATCCTACAGACGGACAAACTTACCTTCGTGAGTGGAAGTACACTTCACAGTTTAATAATCCAAGTAAGATTGGTGTAAACGAATATAAGAACCATCGTCATATCTCACATTTGATGGGTCTCTACCCTTGTACACAGATCAGTGAGGATGCCGATAGTAAAGGTGTTCCAGGCTGCTCGTGCTTCTCTGATAGCGCGTGGTGATGGTCATGGAACAGGCTGGTCACTCGGTCATAAGATTAATCTCAATGCTCGTGCTTACGAGGGACTACACTGTCATAACCTCATCAAACGTGCTTTACAACAAACTTGGGACATTGGAGTAAACGAGGGCGCAGGTGGTATTTATGAGAACCTTTGGGACGCTCATGCCCTTATCAGATTGATGGTAACTTCGGTCTACACCGCTGGTGTGGCTGAGATGCTGCTCCAGAGCTACAATGATAAGCTCGTGATTCTTCCTGCCTTGCCAACAACGTTCTGGCAGAAAGGCTCTGTCAAGGGCTTAAAGGCGGTTGGCAACTTTACCATTGACATCGTTTGGGCGGATGCTAAGGCTACGAAGGTGAAGATTGTCTCTAACACAGGAACCAATTGTGTGGTGAGATATGCTGGTGTAGCAAAAGACTTCAAGGTGACGACTGCAAACGGAAAGACTGTAAAGGTGAAGCGTATCAGCGATGATGAAAATCAGTTTCCCAACGGTGAAAGGGGGCGAATATATCCTCGTTTCTAAGCAGGCAAACGCCATTGCAGCCTTACAGAGTGTACCAGATGGCAACATTGCTTCAGTAGATTATTATACACTTGACGGCACAAAACACAATCAGTTACAATGTCATAGTGTCTATATCAAACAGATGAAGTACAACAATGGTGCGATAAGTAGTTCAAAAAGTAATCAATTAATTATATCACATTTCTATTCCCAGTCACAATAATTTGACGAAGTTTTTGAGTTATTTAAGAAACATCTATTTATCTTTTAATTAAATGAAAACAATAAGAAATTACAGTCTTCTTGCGCTACTCATGGCGCTTTTTGCCAACCATGCTGTGGGCTGGCAACTGGGGAAACGAAGGCAACGATGCACAGAAGTGGAAGCATGTTGCTGTGTCAGGGACTCCTGCAGTGGCTACACCTGAGAGTCTCGACTGGGAGAATGCAAAGGTCTTTGAGCGTAACAAGGAGACGTACCATGCTACCTATATGCCTTACCCATCAACAAAGGCGATGAAGGCTGACGCACAGCGTTACGATAAACCTTAGGTTTGGAACCAACAGGAGCCAACTATCTTAGCCTTAATGGTACATGGAAGTTGCGTTGGAACGAGGGGACCAAAGCCAGTACTGCTGGGTAAGGATGAGTTCTGGGGGATGGTGTCAGCACTGATGGTTCAGTATGGAATGACATCACTGTTCCTTCTTGTTTGGAGATGAATGGCTATGGTAAGCCTATGTATGTGAACGTAGATTATCCGTTTGAGGATAATCAACCTCACATCAAAATGAAGGGTGATTTGAAGAATTCTGTAGGTTCTTATCGTCGTGACTTCACCCTTGCCTGCCGGCTGGGAGAACAAGCGTGTCTTCCTTCACTTTGATGGCATCTACCAGCTGCGTATGTTTATGTAAATGGTAATGAGGTTGGTTATACCGAAGGAGCTAACAACGTCAGCGAGTTTGATATAACAAAGTATTTGCGACAGGGCAAGAATAATGTTGCTGTACAGGTGATTCGTTGGAGCGATGGATCTTATCTTGAAGGACAGGATATGTGGCACATGAGTGGTATTCATCGTGATGTCTATCTCGTGGCAACACCAAAGACCCTATTTGGCTGACCATTATATTAAGTCAACCGTCACACCGGGTGCAACAACTGCAGCTACAGGTAGTGCAGCCGTTTCAGTTGACCTAACTGTCTGCAACCGCGATAAAGAAGCAACACAAAAGGTGATAACCGTCACGCTCTTTGGACCGAATGGAAAAGAAATAAAGAAACTGAAGTCCGACTTTGTCTTTGCAACTGGCGACAGCCTGAAGACTCAGACTGTGACTTTGGTACACTCACTGGCTTAAAGCTTTGGTCAGCAGAGACTCCAACCCTCTACACCTTCACCTTCAGCCAGGCGCAGAACGGCAAGGAGGAGGAGGCTTTCTCAACGAAGTATGGCTTCAGAAAGATTGACCTTAGCAAGGGTTATCTCGAGGTTAATCTACCGTCGTACTTATCTGAAAGGTGCTAACTCACAAGATACTGACCCATTGCATGGTCGTACGTTCAGCACCGACCTCATGATGCGCGACATCACTTTGATGAAGCAGGCTAACATGAATACTTTCCGTACCAGCCACTATCCACGTCAAGCAAAGATGATGGCTATGTTCGACCACTATGGACTCTTCGTTGTAGATGAGGCTGACATGGAACTTCACAAGAACTGGGAGGGTCCAAAGACAATCATCAATAACGCTGATTGGACGGGTGCTATTGTTGATCGTAACGTACGCAATACGCTCCGCGACCGCAACCACCCAAGTGTTGTCTTCTGGAGTCTGGGCAACGAGAGTGGTTCTGGTAAGAATATCATGGCGGCTTACGATGCCGTTCGCAAACTTGATAATCGTTACATCCACTATGAGGGTTCTACACGCGATAAGGCTGAGGGTACCGATATCCACTCTGTCATGTACCCTGCAATGGACAAATGGCGTAGTGAGACAACCGGTCCTGTGACTTCTGATGTGAACCATCCAAACACAGATAAGCCTTATTTCATGTGTGAGTATGCACATGCTATGGGTAACGCTGTTGGTAATCTTCGCGAATATTGGGGAGGCAATGGAAGGCTCTAAAATGGGCGTTGGCGGTTGTATCTGGGACTTGGTTGACCAGAGTATCTATCCTTACGAGGCTATCCGTGACAATCAGTTGACACGCAATGGCTTCCCAGCTTATATCACTGGTTTCGACTGCCCAGGTCCTCATCAGTACAACTTCGTTAACAATGGTTTGGTGAATGGTGATCGTAAATGGAGTGCTGAGTTGGATGAGGTGAAGCGTATTTACCAATGGGTAGGCTTCGACCTGAATAAAGCAACTCATCAGTTGAAACTGACAAATAAGTATCTAGACAGCAACCTTGATAAGTTCCCCACCTTAAGTGGACCCTCCTCGCTGATGGTAAGCCAGTACAGAATGGTACCTTCAAGAAGCTCAACTGCGCTGCGGGTGGCAGACAGACGGTTGACTTGAAGTATGATACTTCTTCTTGGCGGGTAAGGAACTCTTCCTCAATATTGGTCTTTATACAAAGGAGGCTACCGAGTTGTGCGGACGTGATTACCCAGTTGCGCAGTTCCAAGCGCAGTTAGCAGCAGGCACTACTACCCTCGCTGCCGTTGATAACGCTAAGGCTGAGGCACTCCATGCAATGCGTAATGCGGATGGTGGTTACACTTATGCTAATGACAAGCAGAAGGTAACATTCGATAAGCAGGGGCAATATCACGGAGTGGTCTTACAATGGTAAGAACCTTCTTTGTGCAGAATGAAGGTCCTCGCTTTGACCGTTATCGCTGGATTGAGAATGATGCTCCGATGGAGGCGTATGGTAATGACCCAACTGATAATGGTGTGACTTCACAGACGGCTAACTTCCAACTCTCTGGAGATGGTAAGACTGCTATGGTGAATGTATCACAGAATGGTAAATATGGTAAGGCTTCTTATAACTATACTATCAATGCTAACGGGACCATCGACCTCACCAGCACGTACGAGGTACAGGGTGATGGTGCAAGGCGTCTTGGCTTTAGTCTGAACTTCCCAGAGGAACTGACAAAGGTGCGCTACTATGCACGTGGTCCTGAGGGCAAACTATGCTGACCGCCACGATGGTGCTGACTTCGGTATCTGGAGGACGTCAGTGAAGGATATGTATGAACCATTCGCACATCCACAGAGCAATGGCAACCGCGTCGGTCTGCGTTGGCTCACGCTCACTAATAGTGAGGGAACGGGTGTGAAGGTAGAGGCTGCGGGTGATGTAGCTTTCTACATGTACTTGGACAGAAAGAGAATTGCGCGAATCACGCCACGAGTGGAACTTGCCGGCAGTAACCGCACCGTAGCTCACTTCGATGCCGTACAGCGTGGTCTTGGTAATGGTTCATGCGGTCCTGGTCCTATGGAGAAATATGAGATTCAGAAGGGAAAAACCTACTTAAATACCGTGCGTTTCCTCCCTTACGGAAACGGCAGATGATGACGCAAACGGAATTTCTGCCGTAGAAACCTAACGACAATAACAGCACAAGTCTATGCTCTCGGGGCGTAGGCTCCCTGAAGTTCCGGCTAAGGACTCTATAGTCAGGGGCTAAGGTGAATGCAAACCAAGCGGTAAATATCCAAGCGCAAAGCAAGCGGGTCAACTGACACATCGGTCAGTAAGTAGGTAAGGCTGCTTTCGTACGTTTGTTGAAACATCACCATAACGTTTTGTTATGAAGCAACAATAAAAATATCTTTATTATGGAACAAAAAGTAACTATCTATTTCATTAGTTATTATCGGCTTGTTCTTCTCTATAGGCTTTGCCTTGGGTATCAACTCTTATCTGATGCCAGTATTGGAAGAGTCTATGCATATCTCTGGTGCGGCTTCTAGTCTGTTACTAGCAGCGACTTTCGTTCCGTTCCTGTTGTTCGGTATTCCTGCCACACATTGTATCAAGGCAATCGGTTACAAGCGTACGATGGCGCTGTCATTCGTTATCTTTGCTGCAGCCTTTTGGACTCTTTTATCCTCGCAGCGAAACAGAACTCTCTGACATGGTTCCTCATTGCGAGTTTTGTCAGTGGTGCTGCTAATGCCGTTCTGCAGGCATCAGTCAACCCTTATGTGACCATACTTGGTCCGATGGATTCTGCTGCTCGTCGCATCTCTTGTATGGGTATCAGTAACAAACTGGCATAGCTATGTCGACAACTCTTTTCATAACTTTGGTGATTGGTAAAGGAATCGGAGAGACACAGCTGAGCGACCTTTTACGTTCCATTCGCCATCATCATTGGTATCTTCTTACTCTTGGGTGTTATTGCCTTGATGGCTCCACTGCCTGATGTGAAGGCTGCTGGCGAGGACGATAGCGAGGGCAATGACGAGGTAGAAGCAAGTTCCTATGCTGATGGTAAGACCAGTATTTTGCAGTTCCCACACTTGTTATTAGGCTGTTTGGCGCTCTTCCTTTATGTAGGAGTAGAGACTATCTCACTGGCTACAGCAACGGGTTATGCGAAATCGTTAGGTTTGGATGGCGATAACTACGGATTTATCCCTTCAGTGGGTATGATTGTCGGTTACATCTGTGGTGTGATTTTCATCCCACGTTATCTCTCACAGGCTGCTGCAATGCGTATCTGCGCTATCGTTGCGCCTCGTTGGTAGTGTGGCTGTTGCAGTCGTACCAAATCCCTGTTATCTCCGTTTATTGTATCTTCTTGATGGCTTTAGGTTGTTCACTGATGTGGCCTGCGTTATAGCCTTTGGCAATGGCAGACCTCGGTAAGTTTACTAAGTCGGGTGCTTCATTGCTGACAATGGCAATTGCTGGTGGTGCTGTGATGCCATGGTTACGTGGTGTGGTTCAGGATGCAACCTCTTTCCAAACCTCTTACTGGGTTAGCGTTCCTTGTTTCTCTTCATCCTTTACTACGGGCTTTCAGGCTACAAGATTAGAAAGAAATCATAATGATGGCTCAATAATGAATCGTGTAGGTTGTGTATTGATATTCGCACGTGTGGTGCGGGTGCTTAGCACGTGTGGTGCGGATGCTTAGCACATGTGGTGGATGCTTAGCACATGTGGTGCGGATGGTATGCACCACATGTGCGAAGGGTTAACACCATTGCTGTATATGGAAGCGTAGGAATCTAATGTGCGTTAAGCGTATTAAGACTAAGGTTAATCTGAAATTTTGTTTTAGTTCGAGACTATACTTTTCTGACTTATTTTGGCTCTATGACGAATCACCCACATGATTCATTATAGAGCCATAATTATGAATTGTGACTTATGAACTCTGGAATTAAAGCCGTTCTTCTGTTACTCTGTCTTAAATTACGCTATCTCACAAGTAACTTGTTCACTCATCTACTTGTTTGCAAAGCAAAAGTGCCAAGAACCTTTCGATTCTTGGCACTATATGTTTAACGCTATAAGGATGATATCCTTACGTTATTTTAGTAGTTTGACTCCTCAACCTGGAAGAAGCTCTGTGGATGGTTACATACAGGGCAAACAGCTGGAGCATTTTTGCCGATAACGATGTGACCACAGTTGCGGCACTGCCAGATGCAGTCACCATCACGAGAGAAGACAACCTTGTCCTCAATGTTCTTAAGAAGCTTGCGGTAACGCCCTCGTGGTGCTTCTCAACAGCACCAACGCCACGGAACTTAACAGCCAACTCTGGGAGCCTTCTTCCATAGCTACCTTTTGCCATCTCGTCGTACATATCAGTCCACTCGTAGTTCTCACCCGCTGCTGCGTCAGCGAGGTTCTGAGTAGTTGTAGGATACCACCCTCGTGGAGGAACTTGAACCAGATCTTTGCGTGCTCCTTCTCGTTGCGTGCTGTCTCCTCGAAGAAACCTGCAATCTGCCTCATAGCCGTCCTTCTTAGCCTTGAACATAGTAAAGAGATACTTAGTGTGAGCCTGGCTCGCCTGCAAAAAGCCTTCTTGAGATTCTCCTCTGTCTTAGTACCCTTCAAAGCTGCTGGGTTGAACTCTTTGAACTTTGCTGCCTTAGCGTGGCATACTGGGCACTCTGCTGGAGCCCTCTGTTCCTCGTGGATATAACCGCAAACGGTACATATAAATTGCTTTTTCATAATGTTTTGTTTTATAATGTTATAATGTTTTTGTATTACTTTTTATCCTGATAGATGAAATAGACTGATGTGAACTGATTATCAGCACTTAAGAGTTATCTATATTTCCTGTAATAATTTCAATCTTTCGTTTGCAAAGGTATTAATTATTTCTTAAACATTCATCATTCATTCACGATTTTTGTTTGGAAAGGGCTATTTAGACGATGGATAAATACAAATCATAATTCGGAATTATGAATTACCAAGCTATTTCTTTTGGTTTGGTTGACGAGTTTTTAGTAGATAAGTATAATTGTTCCCAACACTCCTCTTTGAAGGGGGTGGGGCGGGGTATAACCCTTTGTTCATTCCTCTATCTCAGAAAGGCTTCTGACGAAGTTGCTGAGAAAGTTACTGGTTGTCTCAATGGGAGCATATCCTACGTAGCGGAGGCTACGGCTGAGGTTACGACGGAGCACAGCACCATTGTTTTGAACAAAGCCTGTAGAGGTTTGTTTAAAGAGTGCCATTCGTGCGCAGTGTCTTTAGCTAGGTCGGATATGCTTCGTAGTGTCAGGCGATAAGCATTCGGGTCACTCTTTGTTACGAAGGGAATTTCGTCTTCTTCAAAACCAAAGACGGAGATGAGGACATTGCCTTGAAGTTCAGCCATAGCTTGCAGCTGTAAAGTCCTCAGCCAAGGCTCTAGTTTGACAAAGTCAACCTTGTTTCCTCGTGTTCTCAAATATTCTCCCATCGTTATAATACCACCTAAGTTCATACCACGTGTAAACATGGTTTCAGAGTTAGAGACGATGAGCTTCAATAGGTCGAGCGTCTCAACAGAGGTGTCGATACTATGGAGCTCGTTGTAGATAAGATTTTTCAGTCTTCGATTTAATAAGGTGTTGCTCAATCTGACAGTCTTAGGTATTCTTGCTGACAAGGTTTTTCTTTCCTCGTTTTTAGCTTTGATATCAGCAATGATACTCTCAGGCAGGTTAAGTCCTTCATCCAAGGAGTGTCTTGCAATACCATTGATGAAGACAGGCATCACCTGTTGTGCTTCAACCATTTGAATGAGTCTTCTCCATTTGAAAGCCGACATCGGTTCAAGGTTTGATTGTGTGGCGAAAGCTCCCGAACTTAAGATTCGGAAGAAGTTGCGTTGGATGATGTCCATTTCGGATGATTCGATTGATTTCATGGGGGCGTGATGGGTGTTGGGTGATATGTTATGAGTAACGGCGTGGATAATGGAAGATAATAGAGAGGAAGGCGGTGACGCCTATTAACATCGGGTAATACAGGAACGGGATGATGCTAACTGGATTTATCTTTGCCAATCCTGCTGCCATCAGCACTTGTGCGCCGTATGGGATTAAGCCTTGTACACAACAAGAGAAGGTGTCGAGGATGCTGGCTGCCTTCCGTTTATCTACGCCATAGCGGTCGCCAATCTGCTTTGCAATACCGCCCACGGTAAGGATTGCCACCGTGTTATTTGCAGTACAGATATCTACTAAAGCTTACTAAGAATGCAATTGTTAACTCTGCACCGCGCTTGTTGTTGACGTGGCGGGTGATTATCTTTATGAGGTAGTCGATACCTCCATTCTCACGGATGATCTCTAACATTCCACCTGCCATCATCGTGATGATGATGAGTTCGCCCATACCAGTGATACCTGTTCCCATACTTCCAAACCATCCATAGATATCGTAATTGCCATCAGCGATACCAATGATACCCGTGAGGAGGATGCCGATGGTCAGTACTGCCATCACGTTCATACCAAAGAGAGCACATACCAAGACAGCCATATAAGGGATGACTCTGTAGATATCGACACTTTGGGTTTGTCCCATCGTGTGTAAGTCTCTTCCCATGAAGATATAGACAAGGAGAATCAGAACGGCAGCAGGTGCGACGATGAAGAAGTTTACCTTAAACTTATCCGCCATCTTACACTCCTGCGTCCTTGTTGCCACAACGGTTGTATCGCTGATGAACGACAGGTTATCACCGAAAAACGATCCACCCACAACGATTGCTACAACAAAAGGTAGCGAACTACCTGTTGAACTGGCGATACCAGCTGCGATAGGCGTTAGGGCGACGATGGTTCCAACACTCGTTCCGATACTGATTGATATGAAGCAGGCTGCAAGGAAAAGTCCCGGTAGCAACATGTTATCGGGTAGGATGGAGAGTGTCAGATTGACCGTTGCATCAATACTGCCCATCTCTTTGGCTGAATTAGCAAAAGCACCAGCAAGAACAAATATCCACATCATCATCATCATATTGTCCGTATTGGCCCCTTGCTGTATATCTCTATACGTTTCGCAAGTGGATAACCTCCAGAGATAGCTATAGCGAAGATACTCGATGCCATGAAAGCCACAGTAATCGGTACCTTATAGAAGTCGCCTGAGAGGATGGAGGTGACCAGATATAATACGATGAATACAAGTAACGGACTCAATGCAAGGAGTCCTTTTTTGTTTTCTGTCATTGCTGTGTTGGTTGTATGTGTAATGTTTGTAGTGGAATCTACTGTTGGGTGTATAACATTGAATGGAGGAGATCTGTAAAGCGTTCTCCATGGAATCACCCTATCTAATATGTTCTTAACTTTTCTCCATTAGCGCTCTCCTCCTTTCGGAGGGGTTGGAAAAGGCTTTCTCTAATCCCACTCCCTATGATAAAAGTCTATATTCTCTTTTGTCAGCAAGTCGATAGGCATGTAGTTGACTGGTTCCACTTTCTTCTTCAGCACAATAGCACGGAAGAGAGAGTCAACACTAAAGTAACCTTGCTGGTAGGCATGCTGTGCAATGAGGAACGAAATGCTCCCAGCTCGCAGACAAGCAGCATTCTTATGCACCACGTCATAGCCCATTATCTGAACGTTCTTACGATGGGTCTTCAGTAAGAATTTACCCACGATATGTGCTTTCGAGTTAAAGGTGATACAATGGTGTATCTCTGGATGCTCGCTAAAAAACTTTTCCAGTATATGGTCATAACGCTTTCGTTCCTCATCCAAAGGGAGGTTTTACCTCAATAATCTCCACGTTAGGAAAGTTCTCTTCCATATAATGGCGGAAGCCCACCTCACGATTCTCCTGCTGACGGCTCGCCATCTTTCCGTCTTTTATCTGCCTCATAAGCATGATGCTCTTTTCCTTTTGTGCAATGAGCATCAACATTCGTGCTGCAAATCGTCCACTCTGGATAGAGTCCTGCCCATAGAATGACAGCGGTTGCAGCGATGGCATATAAGAGTCAAGTAGGATGAAAGGAATATTGCGGTCATGTAATTCGTCTGTGAATTGGCGTGTCAGCTCCACTGTCGTAGGCACGAGGATAACACCATCGGGATTCTTCCTAAGACATTTCTGGTAGGTTTCAATATAAGAATGAGGGTCCAAACGGCTGTAATACATAATCTCTACATCGACATGAAAGTCTCTGCGCGCCTCTGCCGCCTTCAGTGCGCCAATCTCAATCTCTTCCCAGTAAGCCTCACTGCTATGTTTTGGAATCAGACAATAGAACGTGTAACTCTTGTTATAAGCCAGCGCACTCGCATATACATTTGGCTGATAATTCATTTCTTTTAGCACCTTTTCCACGCGTTTCAGTGCCGATTCCGATACATTCGGACGTTTATGCAATACTCTGTCAACTGTTCCAACGCTTACACCTGCGCGTTCCGCAATGTCTTTGATTCTTATCTTTTCTGCCATAAATATGGGAAGTGAATATAGTTTTTGCGATGCAAATTTACTAATAATTGTTGGAATGTGCGAAAGCACAGTGTTAGATTTTTATGCTATCGACTTCTTTTTATTATTTAATTACGTTTAGAATGACTTATAATAGGAAGTTTTTATCTAAATTTTGCGTCTTGAAATAAAAACTGAGTGCAGACATGTCAATTAAAAGTAAACTTCAAAAACTGTCTTTCCGTACGGGTGTTATCGTACTCATGATGTGCGTCCCTTTTATATCCTTTTCTTTCGTACAAGTGTTCTTTTTCCCGTGTCAACGGCGGTAAAAAGGCGTATTGTTTACGGTTTTCTTCGGATTGGCAAAGAGTTTTCAATATGGCGGTATTGCTATCCTTGGGAGCTGAAGGCTACAAGCGGGTAAAAGGTTATTTCAGACGTAAGAAGCAGGTGGAGGGCGTGCCTTTCAATGCGGATGGCAATGTTGGGAGGCGTTATTGTCCTGACCTTTTCTCCAATCCAGACATTCTTTTCGGGCATTCGTTTGGTTATCTTTGATTTTGATGGGACACTTGGTGACTCACAAAAGTTGATTACCGATACGATGCTTGCAACAATAGAACAATTGAATCTGCCAAAGCGAAGTCGTGAGGAGTGTGTGCGAACGATAGGTTTACCACTGAAGGAAGGCTTTTCATCCATCATTCCGATGAACGACGAACAGGCTGAAGAATGTGCAAAAGTTTATAGTGATATTTTCAATGTGAAGAATGTACCGGGTGCGGTGACACCTTTCCCTGGTGTTATCGAAACGCTTAAAAGGCTTGCGGCGCAAGGTGTTGCAATGTCAATAGCAAGTAGTCGTAATCATCATTCACTTGCTATGTTGGTAAAGGATTTGGGGTTATCGAGTACATAACATATTCGATTGGTGCTGATGATGTTGTCAACAAGAAAACCGGCTGCCGAAGCAGTCCTTACCACCTTGAGTTATTTTAACGTTGAAGCGCATGAGGCACTTGTCGTTGGTGATGCTGAGTATGACATTCTCATGGGTCGCAATGCCGGCACTCACACATGCGGTGTCACCTATGGCAATGGTAGCAGAGAGAGTCTGGAGGCAGCAAAAGCCGAGTGGATTGTTTGTTAAATAATGTATAAATCTTTGGTGGTTTCGTAATAAACTACTACCTTTGCACTCGCAATTCAGAAATGACATCTGTTCATCGATGAATCAATCTTAATTAACATCGCGGGTTGGAGCAGTTGGTAGCTCGCCAGGCTCATAACCTGGAGGTCGCATGTTCGAGTCCTGCACCTGCAACTTCAAAGCTTAGAAATACTTAGTAATAAGTTTTCTAAGCTTTTTGTAGTCCACCAAAAACTAATATTAATTCAGAATTCATAATTCACAATTCATAATTATGATTACCATTGTAGGAAAAATATTCAACTGGAAAAATCAAGGGTTAAAGCACAAATCAAAAGTTCAATGTTCAAATCTCAAAGTTCAAAGGATAAAAATCAAGGGTTAAAGCACAAATCAAAAAGTTCAATGTTCAAATCTCAAAGTTCAAAAGGATAAAAAAGTTCAAAGTATTTAACGCTCCTTGGCGGTGTGTGAGATTTTAAAATAACGCACATTCAATTAGTAAACACGAATGCTCTGGTTAGAAGTATATTTACAAAATAAATATGAAAAAGGGCTGGGGACTGAACTAAAAACAAGAAAAATTTACCGCCTTTGTAATCAATTAGTTGCGGGAGTGACTTTCAAAAAGGTACCTAATAGGACTTCAAAAGGGCGTTAGTATGGGGGCTTAAAGGGCACCTTTTTGCAAGCCAAAAGGGCGTTAATTGGAAGCCAATTAACGCCCTTTTTATTTTTAAGATTTGAACTTTCTTTACAAAACAACGGTTAATTAACGCGTGAAAAAGACTAATAAATTAACAAGTCACTTACCGCAATAATCTCTGTTAGGAGGAGTAAGCATAAGAGGAATTATCAGGCTTTGCGTTTTAACATCCCAGTCCCTTTAATCAGTTTTCTGCCAAATTTATCCGTATTTTTCAATAAGATACTTGACAAAAAGAAAGGCTATTGAAGTCGATAAATCCTGCATCTTGCTGGTTGCTGCAGCCACCTGCGTCATTTCATCAGCGGTAAGACTGAAGTCGAAGATATCAAAATCTGCTGCATACGCTCTACGTGTACACTCTTTGAATGGCTACAATACCTCGCTGAGTAAGCCAACGGAGTGCCACCCTGAGCAGCTGTTTTACCATATTTGGCACCTATAGCCGAGCGAATTTCGTTCTGCACAATACCGTCTACACCCTGTCCTCCAAGTGGTCCCCATGCCATCATCTTTGTATCGGTTTCATTCAAGACTGGCACAATATCATTCTGCTGTGCCATAACGTTACACTGCAACTGATTGATCATTGGCTTTACATCTACATAATGAACAAACTCGAAGAAGCGTCCTGCCTGAAAGTTAGACACACCGATAGCTCTCACCTTACCGCTACGATAGGCTTTCTCCATAGCTCGCCATGTACCATAGATATCGCCATATTGCTGATGAATGAGCAGAAGGTCAATATAGTCTGTATCAAGTTTACGCAGACTCTCTTCAATGCTTGTAGCAGCCTTCTCCTCTCCTGCATTAGAAGGCCACACCTTAGTTACGAGGAAAAGCTCGTCACGTCTAAGTCCACTCTTGCGCCAAGCACTCCGACACCCTCTTCATTACCATAAATCTGGGCGGTGTCAATAAGGCGATAGCCTACTTTCAGAGCCTCACTCACACTGCGTTCGCACTCGTCAGGACTTACCAAAAATACTCCATAGCCCAAAAGAGGCATCTCAACTCCGTTGCTTAATTTGATTGTTTCCATATTTCGTCTTGCTTATTTATTAATGAATTATTTGTTCTACTTATTATTTTATGTCGTTAGGCGGATTCAAACTCGATCGTTAACAACCTGTAAAAAAGCATCTTATCCCATAAAAGGACTGTGCCTTTGCTTCGATAACAAAACTTTTTATTATCGTTTGACGGTGCAAAATTACGCAAAAAGAAATCAATGGTTTGTTTCACTTTTTCTACCTATTATTTCACTTTTTACACAAAAAGATTTGGAGTAGACCAAAAATAGTGCTTATTTTTTTGCAATATGATGATATTAAAGGACTTCGACCTTGCTTATTCAACCGATATCCACATGATAGAGGATGAGCGGTTTTCTCACTGCATTTTTTTCATATTATCTGCATAAATGGGGAGGGTAGCTTCGTCTATAACGAGTCGTGTTTTCACATCAATAAGAATGACCTTATCGTTATAAGTCGCCCTGACGAGGTAAAGAATATTGCCGTCACAAACGATTTTCCGAATAGAGTGTTTTCGCTGCTAATGCTCACTTTCTTAGAAATTCACTTCCCCCAAACAATTACAGCATCAGAGGAAGTATGAGTCTCTATCAAGACCCTATTATCCCGCTTTCTGCGGAGAATGCAGAGAAATTCTTAGCTGATATTCACCACCTTCGTGACAGACTTGGAGAGAAAGATGCTATCTTTTATCGTGAAATCATGGAAAGTCTGTGCCTTACGATGATATATGATATCTTTGAATTTCACACTATCTATTATCGTAATCAGGAGCACGTAGACCATGCCAATTATGTGGTCAATGAGTTTCTAAGGATGCTTTCACTGGGATTACACGTACACAGCGGGATGCTTCCTATTTTGCTGACCAGCTGCATGTGTCTTTGAAGTATCTTTCTCGTGTCATCAAGCGTTCCACAGGAGAAACAATTACCTCCTATGTCGACCGTGCCACCATCCCCATACTGCGTAAATATCTTGATGACGAAAGGCTCTCACTGACGCAAATCAGTGATATCATGAATTTTACTTCTCTTTCCTATTTCAGTCGATACTGCTCTAAACACTTAGGAATGACGCCAAGTAAATATAGAAGTTCTAAGGCATAATCCTCATTAGGACGATAGTTCCTATCGCTTTATGACACAAGAAAGAGGGTGTGTCAAAATTGATACATCCTCTTTTTATTCTTCCTTTACCTTGTCTCAGACATAATTCGTTATTTACTGCAGCTATGCTGCTAATTTCATATAAAATGATTTATTGGGCTTTAAATAACCTATATAAACTTGTATAAAGCACCTGACGGTGACTAAAAAGTACCTCCATAACGGCTTTTAGTTCCTTGAGATTAGTTTTTCTGCACATTTTTCCTATGTTAAAGGCAATGGCAAAGAATGCAAAGTCCATGTTGACCTTGTCTTTCCCAAAATGCCTAAACCTCTTGTAGGCTTTATTATATTTTGTTTGTCCAAAAACAGCTTCAGGTTCTATGCACCTTCGTCCTCGATGCTTGATGCCTTCTTCCGAGGTCAGTAGTTCCCGTGCCTTTTGTTTATAGTGCTGTAGTTGGTGGTTTACTTCTATAATTCTGTTCCCTCTTGCTTTAAAACATGAGCCTCTCAACGGACAACCATCACAGCGTTCTGCCTGATAACGTACGCTGTAAGTAACGAATCCATTAGAGGTTAGGGAACGCTTCATACCTATACGCTTCATGTGCTGTCCCATAGGGCAGACGTAGAAATCCTGTTCCTTATTATAATAAAGGCTTGCGGGACTGAATGGGTTAGGTGTGTAGCGTGGACGCTGTTCTTTATGGAAGTAGTTATACTTCACGTAGGCTTCCATATTATGTACGTCCATGAACAGATAGTTCTCCTCGAGCCATACCCCGAATCGGCTACGACTGTCTTGGCATAACGATGATAGCGTGATTTGAAAGACTCCAAGAAAGAAGAAAGTGTGAGCGTGTCTGTACGGTTAGCATAGAGTGCAAAGTTGGTGATAAACTGGTTCTCAGTTGCTATCTGCAGATTATATCCAGGCTTAGTCTGTCCGTTCCGCATAGCATCCTCCTTCATGTGCATAAACGTGGCATCAGGGTCGGTCTTGCTGTAGGAGTTTCTCTCTCCCATAATCTCAAGGTGTTGGTCATACTCCTGGAGTTTATTACGTTTCTTCTCAAGTTCTTTAAGCTGTTTTTCTGGTTCTAACAGCCTGCTTTTTCTTCTTTTTGTCTTAGGTTCAGGGATTGATTTCAAAGACTTGTTCAATTCCTCGGATATCTCATCAAGCAGAGCTGCAGTGAACTCAATACCTTCTTTCTTAGCGGCATTATCCTGCGCAATGACATCGTCAACCTGAAGCAAGAGTGTGCGTATTTGTTCCTGCAACTTGGTGCGGTTCTTTTCCACGGTTCTCTTCCAAACGAAGGTATACTTGTTGGCTTTCGATTCTATCTTTGTGCCGTCAATATATTCAACGTCAAGACTTATCAAACCTTTGGCTGCAAGTATTAATACAACCTGTGTGAAGATATTGTTGATTTCCTTTTTCACACGATTACGAAAACGATTGATGGTAATAAAATCAGGCTGCTCATATCCTGCCAGATAGATGAAATGAATGTCACGCTTGAGGAGCGACTCTATACGACGGCAGGAATAGATATTATTCATGTAGGCGTAAAGAATCACCTTGAGCATCATTTGTGGATGATAAGGCTTGCGACCACTGGGCTTATAAAGTTTTGAGACATTATCCAACATAAGATTATTCACCAAGGCGTCTAAAAGACGAACAGGGTCATCTTCTTCGATATCCTTATCGATTCTTTGAGGAAAAAGAATCATTTTCTTGTGTATGTAAGAACGAAAGTGTACCTTTGTCATAATGAGAATTTTTGAATGCCTAAAGGTACAAAAACTTTAGGAAATAGCAAAGCCCTGGCTTGAGAAAGTCGGGGCTTTGTGCATAAAAAAGAGGATGTGTACATTTTGACACACCCTCTTAATTTTATTTTTATTTCGTTCTTTATACTACCTTTCTATCGGATAATTGTATAATGACTTTCTCCTCTCTTAGAAGCAATGTCGTTTAAGGGAACTCCTCATACCGATTGCGATAGCCATTGAAAAACGTTGATGTCAACATCACCATGAATGCCACGTACCTTTCCGTCAGGACTCAACTGCCAGTGAAGCCAGTTTAAGGTTGGGCTTGTATTCGCCATAACGGGCTATCCATACGTGATAGTTGTCGGCTAGATAAGGGTCTAAAGGCATATAGGTGTTGGCAAAAGCCTGACTGATATAGAGGATAGGGCGTTTACCCGTATGCTTCTGCACACGACTCATCCACGCACGAATATGGTGGAACATCACCTTCGGACCACCCATTGCCACAATCTGTGCGTCGGTTGGCTCAACGTCTAAGACTGGCGGCAAGTCACCCTTATTAAACTTACTACACTTGAGGAAATAAGCTGCTTGCGCTGCACCTGGTGACATGGTAGAAAAGAAATGATAGGTACCTGTTCGAATACCATGCGCACGTGCTGCCTTATAATCAGCCTCGTAATAAGTGTTTAGCACCGTACAACCCTCCGTAGACTTCACGTAAGCGAAGGAAACAGGATAATCCACCTTCCCCTTGATAGTCTTCGTACTCAGCGTGCCGAGGTCGGTGATGCGTAATTTTTCCAATAGATGGAATACACCTTTATTATCTTTTTCGTGTTGATGGCGTGACAGGTCGATTCCATAGATACGGTCAGCGGTGTAGGTAAGGCGTTCACCTTTGAATACATTTGCCTTCCATTCTCCGACATTCAGGTACTCATGTGGTGCGACATAGATGCCGAAGCCATCACGTTTGCCGTCCTTCCAATGTCCATCATAGAAGCTACCCTTGTCTCCATAGAACTTTCCATAGCCATTCGGAACGTTCTTCCGCAGCTGACCCTCGTATCTTCCACCTTCAAAACGAATTCTGGGTTTTAAGTTTGCAACTGCTGAAGCGTGCGTCTTATAGTATGCTTTCAACGCATCTATTGCTCCATCCTTTTGCAAACGAGAGATTACACGAATTGGGGTCGTTTTTGCTTTCCGTTTGTAGGAGTACATACCCTCTTCTGTCAATACTCAATCGGTTGCAGAGTGTAGGTTCTTCTGTCTTGGAGGAGGGTTGAATCGTATATCGATTCTGTTGTAAGATGCGGAGCTGAACAGAAGAAGCTGAAATAGAGTCTAACACCTTTAACATCTGGCGGAGCGAATCCATTTGATGTATCACGTCTGTCTGATACTCTGCAATCTTATTGTAACCATAATCCTGAACGCTATGAACACGAAGATAGTACCCCATCTCGTTGCGTTTCGTCTGCAATCCGTCTAACTCCGAATCCATCAGATCGATAGTGCGGCAAAGCAAATCCTTAACGCCACTCGCCTTGAGATTAACAATTGTCGAAGGCTTGTAATTCCACCGAATCAGGATTCGCCCATGGAAGAAGGTATGATGGGCAACTGGTTAATCCAATAACCATGCTGCTCAATACTACGTGTATGAATTGAGTCTTTGTTGACTGAACCACCTACAAAAGCTGAGTTGGCATAATCAGCAAAGTAAGCTAATGCCTTACCATCAGCCTCCAGCGTGTAAAAAGTCTCTTGATGAATGCGTACGGCATTTTTTTCTCAACCTCTTCTTGTGAAGGGGCAGACAACGAAAGATAATATATAAGAGTAGAAGAGCAAGCAAAATGCCCCTCCCTACATACTGAATTCGCCTTGACGGGCGGTAGTTGAACATTAAAAATAATTTAAAAATCTTTGCAAAGTTACTAATAATTATCTAACTTTGCAGCCAAGTTTATGAGAAAAACGACAGACATATTACTATCCCTTCTATTGTCAACGATGATAGTATGGATTGGTTCGGGCATCATGACAGTGGTGTGCGCACATACTGGCAATGTGTCTGTTGCTAAGATGGAGAAGAAGCGTCATTGCAATGAAGAAAGCGCAAACCATTGTATGAAGTTTGAGGTGAAAAAGCTCTCACTTACGGATATTGGGCAGAGTGCTTTTCATAAACTCCAACCAATACAGCTTTCACTTCTTCCACAACTCGTAAGAAGTTATAAAATGTTGCCTTTGCCTGTTTTGACAAAGGCGCCTGAGAGGGTATTGTCGTTACTTTGGCATAGTCCGCCACGCCAATATCTTCAATTACTCACGACACTTATCATTTGATTTTTGGTTGTTTTCTGTTCCTCATGAAATGGGCAACAGAAGGTTTATCGTACCTGTTACACAAGTGTGTTCAGGCAATAAAACGTATCAGTTTGTCTCCCCATTCTGATAGCGCGAAGGCTTTATAAACTTTTAAAAACAACTGAATATCAAACGAAATGAATAAAATCATATATTTAGCAGGATTGACCTTAATGTCTGTCCTCCCAGCTGCCGCACAGCAAAATGCAGTCGATCTCGACCGCAACCCTAAAAAGACCAGACGTTGAAAGACGTGACCGTAACTGCCCGTAGAGCCTCTGTGCGCTCATTGTCGGGTGCTATCAATGGCAAAGACATCCTTCGTGATGAACTCTTCAAGGCTGCTTGCTGTAACCTTGGTGAGAGCTTTGTCAACAATGCTTCAGTAGATGTAAACTACTCGGATGCAACTACTGGTGCCAAACAAATCAAACTCCTTGGTCTAAGTGGTACGTATGTTCAGATGCTAACCGAGAACCTTCCTAACTTCCGTGGTGCTGCTCTCCTTACGGTTTTGGGCTATGTACCAGGCAGTTGGATGAAGAGTATGCAGGTGAGTAAGGGTAACACATCCGTCAAGAATGGCTACGAAGCGATGACAGGTCAGATTAATGTGAGTACGTTAAACCTGAAGATCCTACGGGTATGTCCGTCAATCTATATGGCAGTACGATGGGTAAGTTCGAGGCGAATGCAGATGGTAACATCCATATCAATGGCAACAAGAACCTCAGTACGGAAATTCTTGCCCACTATGAAAACAATTGGAGCCATCACGATGGTAATGGCGATGGCTTTTCAGGACGACCCACGCGTGAGACAGTATAATCTGCAGAACCGTTGGTTTTGGAAGAAGAATAATTATATCCTCCATGCTGGACTGTCGCTGTTGAAGGAAGATCGCAAGAGTGGACAGACTGATCATGCTGCCATGACAAATCCTTATCGTATCAACATTGGCACTGACCGCTATGAGGCTTACATGAAGCACGCCCTCGTCCTCAATCAGGAACACGGCACAAACATTGCCTTGATGGGTAATGTTTCTATGCACAAGCAACAGGCGCAATATGGTATCAAGCAGTATGATGTCAATGAGAAGAACGCTTACGCATCACTTATCTTTGAGACAAACTTCACCGATGAGCACAATCTCTCTGCTGGTTTGAGCTTCAACCATGATCACTTGCATCAGAGTCTGACACTCCCTGCAAAGGCTGTGCCTTCTGATTATGGTAATCTCTATCCACTCACACGTGGCATTGAGAGTGAGACAACGCCGGGCGCATACGTTCAGTACACCTATAACCTGCATAGTCGCTTCATTGCTATGGCAGGATTGCGCATTGACCATAGCAATGTTTATGGTACATTCTTCACTCCTCGCTTCCACTTGAAGTGGGTACCAGCCGACTTCATGACCATCCGCCTCTCTGCAGGTAAGGGTTATCGCAGTCCGCACGCATTGGCAGAGAATAATTTCCTCATGGCTTCAGGTCGTCGTCTTATCGTCGATAAACTCGAGCAAGAGGCTGCATGGAACTATGGTGCGAGCCTTAACTTCAACATTCCGATTGGCAATAAGTTGCTGAAGATTAATACGGATTATTATTACACGCACTTCCTCCTCACAGACGCTCATCGACTACGATAGCAACCCACAGGAACTGCACATCACAAATCTCAATGGTAAAAGCTACTCTCACACCTTCCAGATTGATGCTTCTTACCCAATCTTTAAGGGCTTTGAGATGACGGCAGCCTATCGTTACAACCTTGTGAAGGCTACCTACGATGGTCAGTTGAGATGGAAACCATTGCAGAGCCGATACAAGGGACTCTTGACACTCAGCTACAAAACACCATTAGGATTGTGGCAGTTTGATGCTACTGCAGCCCTGAACGGAGGTGGTAGGATGCCTGAACCTTACACCTTATCTTCAGGAGAACGTTCATGGAACAACAATTTCAAGGCTTACGGACAGCTTAGTGCGCAAGTGACACGTAACTTCCGTCATTTCTCTTTGTATGTTGGTGGAGAGAATCTTACCAATTACAAGCAGAAGAACCCTATCATCGGTTATCAAAACCCATGGTCAAACAGCTTTGAGCCAACAATGGTTTATGGTCCTATACAAGGTGCGATGGCATACGTTGGTATCCGTATGAACCTCGGTAAACGCCAATAGAACGCTTCATAAAAACGTATTAACAGAATATAAAACATAAAACAAAAACATAATTATGAAAAACTATTTTTCACAATGCTGATGCTCATGGTAGCCATGATTGCAACAGCCAAAGACATTAAGACAGTTATCTTCACAACTACACCACAGATGCACTGTGCTAACTGTGAGGCGAAAGTAAAGAACAACCTCCGTTTTGTAAAGGGTATTAAGGAAATCAAGACGAACGCTGAGACACAGAAGGTCTATATCACTTACGATCCCTAAAGAAGACTACGGAGGAACAGTTGCAGAAATCCTTTTACGAAATTTGGTTATAAGGCAGAGAAAAACAACAGAGGATGCTAAGATTCCTGTTCATGAAAATGAGGAATGCGATAATATGTAATTGTCAGAATACACAGATTTCAAATTGTAATTCTCTGATGCCTATACTATAAATAGCGAAGGGGCAAACTTCGAATCAACAGTCTATCCTACTGTATTTGAAGTTTGCCCTTTTTATTCCCTTTGAACTTTTGTACTTTGAGTTTTGTATTTTGAAGATTGAACTTTCCCTTTGAGTTTTGTACTTTGGACCTTGAATATTGAACTTTCTCCTATGAACTTTGAATTTTGAGCAATAACGTTTTTTTACTTTTTCCCCTTTTTACTTTTATTTGTTTCTCCTTATCTCCAACCTCATCGGGTCTTGAATCTTAGCTTTACTGATAAGTTGCAGATAACGTTCACGGAGCGGACCAACTCTTACGTTCTTTCTAGCACGTACAGCGGAGATAACGGATGAGGGATTGTTAGGTTCGCGCACGTGAAAGTACTCTACATATATTCCGTACAATCGTTCGGAAATCTAAGGGTGTCCCGTCGCATCCAATAAAAGCACCGCTCTCCCAAAACCATGTGGGGCTAGTTCTATGAGGTCGCACTTTAAGCCGGTCCAATATAATCCTTCGTCTTCGCTTCTATTGATTAGGTCGTGAAAAATTATTCACAATTCTTCTTGTCAATTGCTCCTCCTCTTCTTTTTGTCCAGAGGTGAGTAGCCTTCATTGTTATTGTCACTCTCTTTGTCATTGGTCTTGGTGTTTTTGTTATAGAATAAATGTGTTTCAATCATCTACCACCTTATATTATAGTGACGCAAAATCGGTCAGTAGGAGAAGTCGTCAGGTGGTATGTGATCATCCTCATCGAAATAATCTACTGGGAGAAGACTATTTCTTGCGATTGTTGCAAAGGTAAAATAGCATGGTGCAGTATATGTTCAATATCGAAAATTTTTTTATTTAAATAAAACTAACAAAACAATGACCATAATCATAAGTCGGAAAAAAAGTTGACAGAACGGGCTAAAAACCATTTGGTTAATCTATAAATATTGAGCTATATCTTTTTAATTTTAAGTATTGATATTTTACTTCTAGCTTTCAGGGCGAATATCAATATCATTGTTGTTCAGTTAGCAAGTTGACGAGTAGCCAGAATGATATAAGAACATATCACGCCCCTCCCTATGGGGTATGGGATCAGTTGGGGTATGTACCAGTTTTTCTTTGTGAGGCTAGTTGTTACCCGCTAAACCATTAAAAATCCCGACTTATTCTTTACATCTTTTGTCTGATACTAAAAAAGTGTTATATTTGCACGCATAAACCTAAATCATTGTGATTATCTCCTTTCGTTCAAATGCGTATGCTCTCATTGATAGCCTATGGAACAGCATCCTAGGGAGGGGATAAATAACTGATATAAACTAATTTATCATATATGCAAACAAAAGTTTTATGTGGTTTGACAGGAGCGCTGCAATGGGTGCCGTCGTACCTGCTCACGCACAGAAGAAACCGATGAACATCGTTTTTATCATGAGCGATGACCATTCGTATCAAAACCATCAGTGCTTACGACAAACGTTTCATTAGTACACCTAACATCGACTGGCTGGCTGACAATGGTGTGAAATTCCAAGAGAGCTTCGTTGCCAACTCACTAAGTGGTCCGTCACGTGCTTGTATGCTTACGGGCAAGCATAGTCATGCCAATGGTTTCACTGACAACTCCAAGACCTTTGATGGAGAACAGCAGACCTTCCCAAAGTTGCTGCAGAAGCAGGGGCTATCAGACCGCTATGATTGGTAAGTGGCATCTTACCTCCCTACCAACAGGCTTCAACTACTGGGATATCCTTATCGGACAGGGTGACTACTACAACCCTGACTTCCTAAGCAATGGTAAGCGCATACGCCGTCCGGGTTATGTGACCAACATCATTGCCGATATGGCAATTGACTGGATGGAGAACAAACGTGATAAGAATAAGCCGTTCTGTCTGTTGATGCACAACAAGGCACCTCATCGTGTGTGGAATCCTGATACCTGCGACCTTCGCCTCTATGATGACATCAAATATCCATTGCCAAAGACCTTCTACGATGACTATTCTGGTCGTCTTGCTGCACAGAAGCAGAAGATGAGCATCATAAAGGATATGGACCTCGTCTATGACAACAAGATGGCTGACAAGGAAAATGAGATTCATACCACGACTGGTCTTGAAGAATGGGGACGTGCTAACTACAAACGTATGACACCATCACAGCGTGCCCAGTGGGATAGCTACTATGACCCAATCATCAAGAAGTTTAAGGAAGACAAACTCTCTGGTAAGGCACTCGCTGAATGGAAGTATCAGCGTTACATGCACGACTACATGCGTGTGATTCACTCTGTTGACCGCAACGTAGGACGTGTCATTGATTATCTGCGCCAGCACGGACTCTTGGAAAACACGATGATTGTCTATACTTCTGATCAAGGTTTCTATATGGGTGAACACGGATGGTTCGACAAGCGTTTTATGTATGAGGAATCCTTCCGCACACCGCTGTTGATTTACTATCCAGGTGGTAAGCATGGCGTTATCAGTCAGATGGTACAAAACATCGATTATGCTCCAACCTTCCTCGATGTAGCAGGTGCAAAGATTCCATCCGACATCCAGGGCCGTTCTTTCCTACCACTCCTTGAGGGTAAGAAGCCAGCCAACTGGCGTCAGTCGCTCTACTATCACTACTATGAATACCCTGCCGAGCACTCTGTTTGCCGTCACTATGGTATTCGTACCAAACGTTATTCGCTTATCCATTTCTATAATGATATTGACGCTTGGGAACTTTACTGATCTAAAAGAAAGACCCAGAACAGATGCACAATATCTATGGTAAGCCTGGCACGGAGAAGCTCACGCAGAATCTAAAGAAGCAACTCCTCCAGCTGCAGAATCAGTATGATGACCCAATTCGCAAGAAGGAGAACAACATGAAGTAGTAAGTTCTTTTCTATTCCCATATAGAATCCTCACGCAGTTGTCTTTCTCGTGAAGCTATATATATATGATGTATGGCATGGATGTGATACATACTATATATATAATGTGTCTAAGTCATTCAACATCGAGAATAGCAAGCCACATGCCAGTAGGGTTATTTTATGGAGAATATTTTTCTTTTATATAAGTTGTTCTTAAACAACTGCTATAGTAAAGAAAATTCAAATATTAAAAAGTAAGAGGACGTTAATTGGATTTCAATTAACGCCCTTTTTGCCTTCTAAAAGGTGCCCTTTAAGGACCTTGTTAACGCCCTTCAAGCCCCTTGTTAACGCCCTTTTTAGAAGCGTGTTTGTAATATGCTGATAGTGAGTGGATTGCAAAAGGCGATAAAAATGGAGTTTTTGACCGCTTTTTGAAGATTAAAGTCTGAATAAATGTAAAGATAATTCAGAACATTAGACGTTTAATTTTGACTTTTGAACTTTTGTAGTAATATATGCAGGCATCTGTTTGTTTATTAACCATTATCTTTACGCTCCTATACCTTATATAAGTAGTTTCGAGAGAGACGATAGAAGCTTATTATAGGGAATGAGTATTTTTCTACACTTTTTACCCATAACAAGTATTAACTCACTTTTTGTATCTTTGCCTTTGGAAGATGGAATTCCGACAAAAACCTAAATACAAAAATATTCATATTAATCAGAATGAAGAAAAATCTTACTTTCAGTGGCATTGATGATTGCGAGCATCTCGCTTCATGCCACAGACGCGAACTACCAGGTAGTGCCGCTACCACAGAGCATCACTGCTGAGAAAGGTGCAGCTTTTTGTTTTTGGATGCTAACACCATTATCAACGTGGCAAGCAACGATGAGGCGATGCGCCGTAATGGTGAGTTCTTGAAGCAGTATATCCAAGAGAAGACAGGTGTTGTACTCAATGGAATGAATAAGAAGGGCAATACTATCACTGAAACTCAATGCAAAGGTAGAGAACGAGGAAGGATATGTTATCACCGTAAAGGGTAAAAAAATATTACAGTTGAGGGTAAGACTCCGCGTGGTGTTTTCTATGGTATTCAGACACTTCGCAAGTCATTGCCATTGGAGAAGGTTGAGAACGTAACCTTCCCAGCAACACGTATTGCTGACTATCCACGTTTTGCTTATCGTGGTACGATGCTCGATTGCGCTCGTCACTACTTCAAGATGAGCTTTATCAAAGAGTTCATCGATATGCTTGCACTCCATAACATCAACACCTTCCACTGGCATCTCACTGAGGATCAGGGCTGGCGTGCGCAGATTGACCGCTATCCAAAGCTTACAGAAGTGGGTTCAAAGCGTGCATGACGGTTATCGGTCGTATGACAGGACTCTTTGATGAGACTCCATACGGTGGTTACTATACAAAGGACGAGATGCGTGAGGTTGTGAAGTATGCAGCTGATCGTTATATCACTGTTATCCCAGAGATTGATATGCCGGGTCACATGCTCGGTGCATTGGCAGCTTATCCAGAGCTTGGTTGTACGGGTGGTCCTTACAAAGTGGCTGAGCAATGGGGTGTTTTCCCAGACATTCTCTGTGCTGGAAACCCTAAGACTTACGAGTTTGTGAACAACGTCTTAGACGAAATCATTGATATTTTTCCCATCTAAGTATATCCACATCGGTGGTGATGAGGCTCCACGTATTCGTTGGCAACACTGTCCACGCTGTCAGGCTGAAATCAAGCGTCTTGGCTTGAAGGGGCTCAAATGGTTTCTCTGCAGAGGCTCAGCTACAGGCTCACTTCATGAACCAGGCAGCGAAGCACTTGGCAGAGAAGGGTCGTTACATCATCGGTTGGGACGAGATTCTCGAGGGTGATGTTGATAAGGGTACGACTGTCATGAGCTGGCGTGGCGTGAATGGTGGTATTGAGGCTGCTAAGCGTGGCTTGGATGCAATCATGACACCAGTAAACTACTACTATCTCGATTACTACCAGAGAAAAGACAACACGATGACGCTCATCGGTGGTTTCCTCCCTGTTGAGACAACTTACGGCTACAACCCAGTGCCAGATGATGCTGCGCCTGAGTTGAAGAAGCATATCAAGGGTGTTCAGGCTAATCTTTGGACAGAGTATATCATTGGTCGCGACCTGGCTTTCTTCCAGCTCCTCCCACGTGTTGCAGCTATGGCAGAGACTGGTTGGACAGAGAATGCTAAGAAGGACTTTGCGTCTTTCAAGGGAGCGTGAGACACGTCTTAACGAACTCTACAAACACTTCGGTTGGAAGACTTGTCAGGACCTGTACAAGGAGAAGAAGTAACAACAAAGACGTATTAGCCTAGGCTCATACAAGCTTTTAAAATTAAAACGGCTGATAAGGTACGAGAACTCATCTCGTGTCTTACCAGCCGTTTTTGTTTCTCCCTATTGATTAGAGTGGTGTATATCTATTTCGGTCTCAGAAGAATAAGAAACGGGTTTCTAAAAGGTAGTACATGGAAAGTGATGGTGACAACGGAGTCGCCATCGTCTTGTATTTATCAAACCTCCGTGTTCCTCGTGTTGCAACAGCTTTAATTCATATTATTGCACAAAGGGTTGTAAGTTTTTCCTTTTTATGATGACGTCGAGAGAGTATTGGAAGGCAATGTAGATAAGAATATCTATCGCAATAATCCAAGTTACGACGAGTTCGTTGAAGAGGGTAAGGTTGATAATAATAAAAAAAGGACCGATAATAAAATAACGCTAATCAATGTCTGATGTTGTGTCAATCCTGTACGCATCAGCTTATGATGAATATGGTTCTTGTCTGCGGTGAAAATTGGTTTATGGTTTATGAGTCTTACGATGATAACTCTGAACACATCGAAGGTTGGTACAAGAAGTAAAGTCACGGAGAGGAGTGTAGCGCCCTTCTGGTAAGGCATCACATGTGGGTTGTACATACAGAACTTAATCATCAGTACACCAAGGATATACCCCAGTGTCAGACTACCAGAGTCACCCATAAATATCTTTTGATTTTTTTCTTCTTTCCCCCAAATGTTATGATAAAGGAAGGGAATCAAAACACCCATCAAGCCTGCAATGAGGATGCAGTAAACCCATATCTGTTCACGATGAAAGATATAGAAAAGACCGCCTAAGGCAATGAGCGTAAGACTTGCAGAGAGTCCGTCAATACCATCAATCAAGTTGATAGCATTCATGATAAATACCAGTACACCAATGGTTAAGATAGTTCCTACAAGTGGTGGAATCTCATAGATGCCTAAGAATCCATAGAGGTTATTGATGTAAAGATAGGACATAGGGAGCAGACTGGCAACGACAATCTGCATAAGAAGTTTTACCCTTGCTCTCACACCAAAGATGTCGTCAATGACACCTGTTATATAGATGATGGTGATGCCGATACCAAAGAAGATGCACCAAGGGCTGACACATATCTTGTTACACTTGCATGTAGAGACCCATACCAATAGTGCAACAATTGTAGCAATCAGCATACTGGGCATAAAAAGAGACACCCCCTAAACGCGGAACAGCACTCTTGTGTATTTTTCCTAGCATCTGGAGCATCGTATAAGTTCTTCTTCTTACAGAAGGAAATAATTTGTGGAATCATAATAAATCCACAAATAGCGCTCATGGTAAAAAGCAAAAAGAATTATTAACGTATATGTCAACATCCTATTTCTATTCTTGTGTTCAATATAACTCTTAAATTGCTATATTATTGCATTTAGATATCTAAAAAAATATAATTTATCTTCAACATCAATTGTTTTTATTGAAAATTTCTTGTCACGCATTGTTCTTTTGTTATTTTTCTTTTTGTATTTTTGTAAATATGAGATTTCATTAGAATCGTTATACCATGCGCCTTAGACGAATCTTTTGAAGATTTTTGTTAAGTAACCCTTTTAATCGATATATGGAACGAATTGATATTTCAGTTTTAATGGCTGTTTACAAGAAAGATAATCCTGCTTTCCTTCGTGAAAGTTTAGAGAGTATCTTTTCTCAGACAGTGAAACTGCTGAAGTAGTTTTTGTTAGAGGATGGACCTTTAACGGATGCTTTATATGATGTTATAAAGTCATTTACTATGCGATATGCATCATTAAAGGTAGTACCATATCCAGAGAATAGAGGGTTGGGCAAAACGTTGAATGATGGGTTGCAGCTTTTGCAAATACGACATAATAGCGCGTATGGATGCCGATGATATCTGTAAACCCAATAGATTTGAAGTGGAGTATAACTGGTTAAAGACGCATAAGGACTATGATTTGGTAGGGTCTTGGGTAGATGAGTTCTCGGACGATAAGATGGTGGTAAAGACTAAAAAAGAAAGGTGCCAGAGCAGAATGAAGAGATAAAGCGATACGCCCAGTATAGATGTCCAGTCAACCATCCGACAGTGATGTATCGTAAAGCAGCAGTATTAGCTGCTGGTGGTTATCTGACAGAATATTTTCCTGAAGATTACTTTCTCTGGTTGCGTATGCTAAAGAATGGAAGTAAGTTTTATAATATTCAAGACTCTTTATTGTGGTTTCGCTACTCTGAAGACACGGTAGGCAAGCGTGGTGGATGGAAGTATGCTTGTGATGAGGTACGTATCTTGGTAAAAATGTTGAAGATGGGCTTCATCCCATTCCATGTTTTCTGTCAAAGTGTTGTTATCCGGTTTACTACTCGTGTTATGCCTTTGCCTATCCGTAAACGGCTGTATAAGCTGATAAGAAAGACATAGCTTGAGGAGTTTCTGTCTCTATAACGCATCGTGTGGATTGTGTGTTGATATCCCACCGGTTTGGTGCGGGTGCTTAGCACTAATGGTGCGGAGGGTATGCACCACATGTGCGGAGGATTAACACCATTGCTGTATATGGAAAGGTAGGAATTTAATGTGCGTTAAGCGTATTAAACCTAAGGTCAACCTAGAGTCGTGTTTTGTTGGAGGCTATACTTCTTGACAATATTTTTATGTTCTATGACGAACTACCCACATGAATCATTAGAGAGCCGAGTTTTTATGGATTATAAATATTTGGTTTATCTACACAGATATAATGCAATAAAAATAGCTAACTTTGCGTTTTTATTTTTACTTAGTAAATTGTTAAAGATAAATAAAAGAATAAAAATATATTTTTCAATGGAAGATCAAAAAGAAAGAGGATGTTGCAATTGTTTCCTTTCTCAAAAAGCTTAAGCATGACCTGTTACGATATATTATCGTTTTTGTTGTTGCTTTGGTAGGTTCAATCCTAATTATTTTACCTGTTCCTCCTATTATAAGTGTGATATTTCCCTTGCTCCTGAAATGGATAAATGCAGAAGGTGGTGGTAAATTGAGTTCTATTGCTTCTTCTTTTGGTGTGGATCTTGGTGATGTCGCTTCTGGCAATGCCTTTGCAGCCCAGTCTTTATCCAGACTTGATGAAGTCTAATGAGTTTGTTAAGAGCTTGCTCCAGATTCCTATACAAACAAAAAGATGGTTCGGTAAAGACAAATTACTATGATTATCTTTATCATCATCAGAAGGAGTCACCTTACACTAAGGTTATTTTTATGGTTTGGTAAGAAGTTTGGTGACAACGATACCCTTACAAGTAAAACCGACTCCATTAACCCTTTTTATGCTTAATAAAAAGCAGGATGAAATCTTCACAAAGATAAAGAAAAGTATTGCTTGTGATATTGATATTAAGACGGGGTTGATAACGATTTCAGTGGAAGATCAAGACCCACTGATTAGTGCAACGATTGCTGACTCGGTACGTGCCAAATTGCAGGACTTCATCACAAACTATAAAACAAATAAGATGAAGAATGACGTGAAGTATTATACGAAGTTAGTTGCCGAGGCAAAGAAGAAGTATGAGAATGCACGTCAGAAGTATGCTGCCTTTTCGGATGCAAATCAAGATGTTATTTTTGCAGGAACTTCAGTCGCAACGTGATGATTTGGAGAATGATATGCAATTGAAGTTTAATGCTTATAGTGCGTTAAGTACACAGTTGCAAAATGCAAAGGCAAAGTTGCAAGAGCATACTCCTTCATTTACGATGGTTCAGAGTGCATCAGTCCCCGTTAAGCCTGCAGGACCGAAACGTATGGCATTTGTCTTTATTGTGGTTTTCTCAGTTTGATGGTCACCTTCGTTATTCGTAATTTCGTTGTTGTTTGGTGGTGGAAAGGACGAATAGTTGATGGTTACAGTTAAGGAGATTATAATCCGATTAAACTCTTCCTCCATATCACGAAGAATGGGGCAAGGACTGGCTTGGTCGTTTACTGGGACGGCCTTAGCTAAGTTTCTTACCTTAGTGGTGGGTATTATTTGTGCCCATATATTGCAGAAGGAGGCATACGGAGAGTTCTCTATGGTGCGCTCCACAATTAATATGTTTATTGTTCTGGGCTCTGCGGGGTTAGGTGTTACGTCAACAAAGTACATTGCTGAATATAGAGTTGAACAAGCAGATAAGATTCCTGCAGTATATGCAGCAACCAATTTCTTTGGATTTTTAATGGCAGTGATAACTGCAATCCTGATATTGTTGGGTGCACCCTTTATTGCGAATAATATTCTTCATCACCCAAGTATTGTGTTACCAGTACGTGTGGGCGCAGTATTATTGTTCTTTTCCATCATCAATGGTGTTCAGAATGGAGCACTGATGGGCTTCGAAAACTTTAAGGCAATAGCGATTAATACGCTGTCAGGAAGTATCCTTGAATCTATTCTGACCATTTTTGGAGCTTATTATTTTGGTGTCAACGGAGCAATCCTTGGTTTTGGTATGGGGTTTATCTTGATTTTCGTAATGAATCATCTTTCCATCAACAAGAACTTTTATGCAATTCAGATAAAGAAGTTAAGTATCAAAGAACTCCAATTAAAGGACTTTTCAATCTTATATACTTATAGCCTGCCAGCAGCTTTGTCGGCGTTACTTATTACGCCTTCATTCTGGTTAATACGTTCAATACTTGTACGTTCAGAAGGTTTTCAAGATCTTGCAGTCTTTGAGGCAGCCGACCAGTGGAAGGTTATCATCTTGTTTATCCCTACAGCTTTTAGCCAGATTGTACTCCCCATTTTATCGAGTCTGAATAAAGAAAAGGCTTCTTTCGTATCAACATTAAAGTATAATATGTTGATAGTCGGCGTTACGGCATTGTTGTTGTCAATAGGCGTGATACTCTTTGGTGGCTTTATTATGCGACTGTATGGTGCTACCTATGACAATCCTGTACCCGTACAGATACTTGCCATCTCAACAATCTTCTCTGCCTTGGCAAATGTCCTTGAGATGGCTGTCTATAGTCTTGGTAAGATGTGGCAATGTTTTGTTATTAATATTGTCTGGGCTATGCTAATGGTAGGATGCTCTTATTATCTTTGTATGAGAGGCGAGGGTGCTAATGGCTTGTCAATGGCAGTATTAGTCTCATACGTTGTGTCCTTTCTTATGTTCTTGGTGTACACAATCATCGTTGTTAGAAAGGAGGTAAAGTGATGTCAGAGAAGGCTCGTTATATCTTATTTGCATTCTTTCTTTTCCTTACCCAGATTCTAGGTACGGGCATCGTTCCTATGGGATTGTTTGCTCTTTCGCTGTTAATGATATTCTCACCTACCACCTTTCTACGCAGTCTGGGATATACCCCAATCTTCTTTTTGTTTATCTGTCTCTCCTTGGGAGTCGGTTTTTACTTTGCGTTATGCAATGGTCTGAAACCTTGGAATATAGCTTATTGGGGACAATTCTATTTCCTTTGTATTCTCCTCTTGGGTGTTAAGGATAAGAAGTCGTGCTTGGAAGCGTTGCGTGTCTTCGTTTTTATCATCTTTATCCTTGACTTTGGAACGAACCTTTTTGTTTCTTGTAGGAGTAAATGTGCCTTGGACAGAACTGCCACCTGTACGTCCTGGAGAATCGCTTGCACGTTTTCCTGGCTTTAAAGGTAATGCTTTATATTCAGGAAGTATAACCTTTGTTGCAGCTTGCTATATGCTAAATCAGAAGAGAGTGAATAAGATAGTCTTCTATTTAGGACTTGCAACCATGGTTGGAAACCTTATTCTTTCAGGTTCTTATCGTTACCTTATTATCGGAGCTGTTGTTGCAACGATGTATTACCTTCGCTTATATAGAAGTAGGATTATGATGGTTGGGATGTGTGTCATGAGTATTATCGTGGTGTTTACAGCCACGCTTGTCACGATGTTCTCTAATCTCAGTAATTTCTATCGTGCATTTATTTGGTTCCATTTCATTAAAGAAATTGCGAAAGATCCATGGATAGGTCATGGTTTCTTTAATATACACCTTGATGAGTATCAGGACTTTAGTACGCCTTCTCACTTGATTGCAAATGGCGTGACAGAGTCTTGTATTCTTACGATTGGCTATAGCTTTGGTATTATCGTCTTGTCATTCTTCCTCGTAAGTATCGTCAGGACCTTGTTACGATACAAAGCTTATAAGAAGTATTCCGTCGAGTTAGGAGTGTTCATTGGTCTGACACTTGACCTCTTCTGGGGTGGAAGCTTCGACAACACCTATACCTTTGCATTATTGTTATTAAGTTGGTATCTGATTAATGAGACTGCTTGTAAACGAGAATTGAATGAAGACATTCACAATAGTACTACCGACGTATAATAATCTTGACCTTTTCAAGAGTGCCTATGGTTCTGTTTGCAAGCAGGACTTTAAGGATTATGAGATTGTTGTGGTTGACGATTCCAATGATTCGTCCATAGCAGATTACGTTTCTTCACTCAATAACCCCGCTATTGTTTATCGACATCACGTCCCATCCTCAGGGGCTGTCAACAACTGGAATCATGGGTTACAACTAGCAACGGGAAGATTTGTTATTGTGGTACATCATGATGAAGCCTTTGAAGAAAACGATTATCTGTCTTCATTGAATAAAGCTGTTTCAAAAGGATATGACGTACTTGTGACGCGTGTGAAAGTCTTTAATGGTGGAGTATTAAAAGCCTAATTTATTCTCACAGGGCTATGATGAATCTCTTTTGTTACCATTCCTTCTCTTCTTTTCCTTTGTAATGTCATTGGTCCTTGTTCTTGTATAGCTTTTAATCGTTCGCATCTTATAGAGTTTGATAACAGATTGAACTGGCTTGTCGATGTTGATTGGTATTACCGATTATTGAAAGGTAAGCGTCGAAAAATTCTTAGATAATCTATATATTGACTCTTTTAATGACCATGAGGATAAGATTACAAATCAGATAGACGTCAAACAGGCTGAGGTGAAGGATATTGCTATTCTCAACTCGAAGTATAAGTGTCATCTTCTGTTAGAGATGTTGCTTGTTTATTAATAAAAATCGTTATGCTCAATGATTTAAAGGGTATAATAAAAAGTAATACGCCGATGAAGATTGTTAAGATATTAGGTGGCTTGGGAAATCAGATGTTCCAATATGCTTTGTACCTTTTCCCTGAAGGAAACTTTCCCAACGGAACGTGTAACATTGGACCTTTCTTGCTTCAATGGTTATCATCTACACAATGGCTTTGAGGTGGATAAAATCTTCTCTGTAACAGCTGAAAAAGCTTCTGCTTTTGATATAATGCGTGTTGCTTATTACTATCCAAATTATCTTTTGTGGCGTATTGGCAAACGTCTTTTGCCGCATCGAAAAAGGAATGTGTATAGAAAGTTCTTCTCTTCGATTTGATAGTTCTGTAGCTGATTCAAGACGGAGACAGATACTTTGATGGCTATTGGCAAGATGAAAGATACTTTCTTGCTTTTTCGGGAAAAAGGTGTTGAAAGCTTTTTACTTTCCCTGCTTTTAATGATAAAGAGAATTTATCATTATTAGAAAAGTTAGATGGCAATAGCGTTGCTTTACATGTACGACGAGGCGATTATATAGGGAATAAACTTTATCAGGGCATCTGCGACCTCGATTATTACCATGCAGCCATCGAGAAGATGTGTACTTATGTTACACCTTCAGTCTTTTGTGTTTTTAGTAATGACATAGGGTGGTGTAGAGAGCATTTAGAGCAATACATTAAGGCTCCTGTTGTTTATGTCACTTGGAATACAGGGGCTGAAAGTTATCGCGATATGCAGTTGATGTCTTGTTGTGCATAATATTATTGCAAATTCGTCTTTCTCATGGTGGGAGAGCATGGCTCAATCAGAATAGTAGTAAGGTTGTCATTGCACCAAAGAGATGGTTAAATATGGAAGAGTGTGATTTCACTTTACCAGACTCTTGGATAAAGATATAGGTTTACTTATGCCGAGTACATTTGAAGCTATCTATTGGCAAAATCCTAGGATAACGTACAACATATTTACAAATGAACTTCTTGATTGAAAGGGTAAGATCCACAAATTTGTAAAAAGATTAAGTGCAATTAATTTCATAGTTCATATAAAGAAAAAGGTTAGGGTCATTGAAAATCATTTTGACCTAACCTTTTTCCATGTATAATCTGCGCCAGCGCCTTTTTGAATCCTATAGAACCCTTACTTTATCAAGTTAGCAATCGTTGCAATGACGGCTGCAATGCTGGCTGCACTTGAACCAATGCTGAGGGTTTCAGCAAGGCTCATGCGGCTTTGTATCTTTGTAGGAACGATGATTTCACAACCAGGACGTACTTTGGCATTATGCCCTACCTTCGCTAACATGCCGTTCATGCAGAGGATGTAGGTGTTGCTCTTCTTTGCATCACTAGCAAAACCACCCGCCTGATCAATATAATAACTGACGTTCTTGCCTTCAACATAGCCGACAGAGTTAGGATACATCACTGCACCATTAATCTTAACCGTACCATTGTATTGTGGGATGATGATGCGGTCGCCTGCACGGAGAACGATGTCGGCGTCACTGCCAGGGTTAGCGATTGCTTTATCGAGTTCGATACCAACAGGATACACGTCAGGTGCTTGGAATTTCTCCAGTGGTTTTTGTCGCCTCTTTTGCAGTTTTTCCGTCACCTTCTTGTAACGCTTGTATCACACCAGCATCCTTTGTTTTCACAGCAAAGTTTATCAAGTTCTTACGTTGCTGTTCCATCTGCATCTTGTAAGCGTTCTCCATGCGGATACGTTCGCTTGGCGTTGTACGACGCTCCAAGCGGGCACCTTTATATAACCATTTTCTGTTGCGCCACCTGCTGCCTTATAGATATCGCTTAGGCGCATCCTTCTAGAGGTCAGTGTGTAGCTTCCACCAAAGACGACTTCGCCTTCGATACTAACATTCTGTTGGTCCGTTGTGCCAGGACTCTTACGAACATACACCTCGTCGTATGGCTCAAGAACAAAACCTGGTGCACCTTCAATGACAAATCCATCGCGCAGAGCGAATGAATAGGTGCGTGCAATGATGGAATCAGGTGTCAGTGCTTGCGAGTTTGTGATACGGCGTGACACATCCACTCTTACGGTTGAGGCACTCTGTTTAAGACCACCTGCCTGTAAGATGAAGTCTTCTAACGACTCATTATCAGCATATTGATAAACACCAGGATAGAGAACTTCTCCATGAATGGTTATTGTTCGTTGTACCTGTGCGTCAGTGCGAGTAGGAATAAAGAGTATGTCTTCATTCTGTAACGGGATGTCAGCCACACGTCCTGTGAGGATACCTTCTACATCAACAGAGATAACCTCTAATGTTCGGTCAGCCTTCTTTCGATGTAATACCGCATGTGGGGCAAATGCCACCTCGGTCAGTCCGTCTGCTGCTTCAATCAATCCACGAACGCTATTGATACGTCCACCCACCTCATACATACCTGGACGGAACACGGCTCCCTTGATTTCAACCATGTTTTCATATCTTGGGATAACAGAATCGACGCTGACAGAGTCTTCGTCAGCTACACGGAAGTTGCGCATATCAAACTCGTTGACATTGAAGATGGAGTACTGACGACCCGTCTTTCTGCGTACACGTACCGAACGAGTATAGGCATCACCAGCAAATCCACCCGCATAACCGATGAGTGTGCCAAGACTTTCGCCTCGTTTCATCTCGTAGAACATCGGACGCTTTACCTTACCGCTGACCTGTGCCAGCATCTCGTAAGGTCCAACAACGATAACGTCATTATCTGCTAAGCGCACATTACCACTCAGATGTCCACGACGTAGGAAGTCATAAACGTCAACCGTACTGATAAGTGTGCCTCCTCTATATACTTTGATGTTACGGAGTGTTCCTAAATCACCTATACCACCCGCCATATAAAGTGCATTGAAAACTGTTGCAAAAGATGATAGTGTATAGGTTCCAGGTGTCTTCACCTCGCCTACAACGTTGACCATGATTGTATGTGTCTGACCTACAGAGAGCCGGATGTTAGAACTACTAAATCGCTTGCCAATCTTCTCACGGATGCGATTGTTGGCTTGCCCTTATGGTCAGTCCACTAACCTGAATAGGTCCAAAACCCTCTAAGGTGATGTAGCCATCAGGTGCAACCGTTGTCTGATATGATTTCTGTGAAGCCCCATAGATGTCAATAAACACGGCATCACCAGGTCCGATGTGGTAGTTGCGTGGCAGTGCCATGTTCATGTTAGGTTCAAAAGAAAGACTCTTATTGTTAAAAGATGTCACGTCCCCAAACCCTCTTGCGGTTACGGCTTAACTGCTTGAGAAGGTTCTTGTACATTGCGGCAGTATCTTGCGGCATCCAATCGTTCATCTCCGACTGCATCTTAAGAAACTCGCCATCATTCTCATTATAGGTATTCGTTAACGAACGATCCGGTGTGATACGTCCTTCTGAATATCTATCGCCCACCTGCTCATTGTCGTTATAGTCTTTGAGCGTCTCTTCGGCAATCTGTCGTTTGCTCTTTCCTGAGGTAGTATTAGGATTTGTCTGTCCGTTGTTCGTACGACTACGATCTGTCGTTGTCCCTCTTTCACAGCGCCAAAAGCAGCATTACCCTTCTGCATCTTCTCGTATGAGTTTCTCACACGGCGTATCTGCGAGATATCTACACCACTCTGCATGAGTTTAGTGACAATCTGTGATTGTGGTGTACCTTTCTTATGTTCCTTCATCACGAAGTCCATTACTTGAGAATCCGTCATGGACGACTGTGCAAAAGCCGTTCAAGGAACACAATGCGAGTAATATGAATAGAATGTATTTCTTCATTTTTCGTGTTTAGAATTTCTTTCCTGTAAGAATTTTTTAGAACTGTCTTAATGACGATGGTAAAGTCCAACCACAAGGTGCGATTCTCTAGATAATGGATGTCCATATCCATTCGTCTGAGCATCTTTTCCATTGTGTCAGTGTATCCATTATAGAGTGTACTCTGAAGTGAGTCCTGGTCGCATTTGGTAGATGAGGTGATAACTGTCAGTTTGCTCCATAATCTTGTCAATGAAGTACTTGCGTTCAGGACGTGGTCCTACAAATGACATGTCACCACGCAGTACGTTCCAAAGTTGTGGCAGTTCATCTAGATGGTGTCCACGCAGGAACTGTTCTAGCTGGGTGGAGTTCGTAGTTGTCACAATTTGCAACAAGTTGTGGTACCTTTCTCCTCCACGACACTACTCATTGTACGAAACTTATAGATGGCAAAGGGACGTCCTTTATATCCGATACGTATCTGTCGGAAGAATATCGGACCATTGCTTTTGATAAGTAATAAGAACACTGATAATGAGAAAAAGTGGCAAGCAGAGGATGAGTCCCTAAGAGAGCTGCAACAATGTCGAAGGTACGCTTCAAACTTCGTTGAAACTTTCCCATGGTATCATGACTCTCAATTTCTCTCATTTGATTCTTCGTACTTTGATTCTGTATCTTTATTATAACTCGAATTTTGTCATTTTGTTGCAAAGGTAAGCTTTTTCTTTATTTATTTGTTAGAAATACTTGTCTTTCCACTCTTCGTCGTACCTTTGCAATGAAAAAGGGGACACGATTATGCGTAAAATTATTCACATTGATATGGATGCTTTCTTTGCTTCGGTTGAGCAACGAGATAATCCAGAACTCCGTGGTAAGCCGATTGCTGTTGGCTTTCGACGGACCACGTGGCGTGGTATCTACAGCCAGCTACGAGGCACGTGTCTATGGCGTGCATTCGGCAATGTCAATGGCGCAGGCGAAACGGCGTTGTTCGCAGCTGATTGTTGTCCCTAGTCATTTTCGATAAATATAAGGAAGTTTCACGACAAATTCATGCTGTTTTTTTCATGAATATACTGATTTGGTTGAACCCATCTCATTGGATGAGGCTTTTCTTGATGTGACTGATAACAAAATGGGAATAGAACTTGCCGTTGATGTGGCTAAGGAAATCAAACAGAAGATATTCGAACGTACTTCGCTAACAGCTTCTGCTGGTATTAGTTATAATAAACTATTAGCGAAGATTGCCTCAGATATGCGCAAACCGAATGGTATCTTCACAGTGCATCCCGACCGTGCGCTTGATTTTTATTGGCAAGCTCCCAGTGGAGAAACTATGGGGCGTAGGTCCAAAGACAGCTGACCGAATGCATGAAATGGGGGTTTTCACAGGTGAACAACTCAGACAGATTTCGCATGAACACCTTGTGCAGGTGTTTGGCAAGATGGGGGCATGTCTATTATGATTTCTCACGTGGGATTGACAATCGTCCGGTTGTCGTTGCACATGAACGTAAGTCAGTAGGGTGTGAACGCACGTTCCTTGAGGATTTACACATTGAGTCAAAGATTATCATCGAACTCTATCATATCACCCTCGAATTAGTTGAACGATTGGAGAGGACGGATTTCAGAGGTAGAACGCTTACGCTAAAACTCAAGTGGGATGCAACAACACAGATAACGCGCAGTATTACACAGGATAAAATCCTCCGAGCGAAAGACGATATCCTACCCTTGCCAAGCAGTTGTTGAAAGATACGGACTATCACGACCGCCCCATCCGACTGATGGGACTGTCGGTTTCTTCGCCTGATAACACCGATGGGAATGCTGAACCCAAGCCGATGTGGATAGAGGGGTTGCTACCTTTTTAAAGAAGATTAAAGCGATGATAATTAGTTTTACGATAGGGAGATATGAGCAGTTTGCAGCTTATTGTACGTCATCAGATAAGGAATTTAAGATTGTTCGTTGATTTAGGCTTATATTATTGATTAAAAACATTTCCAAGTATGGAAGAAAATTACTAAATTTTGCACAAGATAGTACGTGTTTAACTATGTAAGGACATCATGCATCCTTTGTTCTCACTAATCATTGATCTTAAGAATTTATAGTATATGCAATATAATGTGACCTGTAGTAGATGTCATCGCTCATTTTACGATTTCGGCAGATGACGATGAAAAAATACGTTGTACATGTCCTTATTGTGGGCAGTCATTGCTTGTCAACCTTCCGTCTGTTGGCACTCCTATCACACCTTATGAGCAACAACCTATAGTAGCGCAGGAAGGGAGAAAGAGTCAAGGTTCAGGAATGAAGGTTTTTCTAACGGTACTGATTGTACTTCTTTTTGGGCGGTGGAGCTGTCTTTGGCTACCTTTATTGGCAAAACCAGCAAGAGACAGAAGCTTTAGAGTTGCAGGCACAACGCAAGGCACATGCCGACTCTGTGATGCAGGTTCGTGCGCAGCAAGAAGCGCAAGAGGCTGAAGCACAACGGCAAGATGAAAAGCGCAAGAGCATCTGTAAGTTCTTAGAGTCGTTCTATCAGAAGGCTGTCCTGTCAGAAGATGCCGATGCTATGTTCTATAGTCGTTATCTCACCGACTATTGTAACCGAATGATTTTTGGAACGCAAGGCAGTGACGAAACAGATGTTGATTCATGGACAGTATGGTGGGGAGCCTTTGGAAACACGGCTTCAGAGCCTGATTTTTACGCAACTCCAGCGTAACCTCAGTGTCGTTCCAATAGATGATAATTGGTACAAGGTGAGATTATCACAAGATGGTGAAACAGAATATCGTCAGGTGAAGGTGCAATCGCAAGATGGGCATATCCTCATTGATGACGTACGATAAATCAACGAAAGGAAGAAAGAATGCAATTTCAAATAGCTTGCAAACATTGCCATCGCCCCTTTGTTATAGAATCGGAGGGTGGTAATACGCTAAAAATGTAATTGCCCCTATTGTGGTGAAAGTATGATTGTTGCAACCCCACAGGTGGGTGCGACAACGGACAGTGGTGCTGAGACAACTGCCCCCGTGAATCATACACAAGCAAGAACAGATAACATGAACGAGCAAGTTGCTCCAATGAGGTATGAAAAAGTCCTCGAAGAGTGGGGTTGGTAAGAAGGTTACAATTGTCTTTATCTCCCTATTGTTGCTCGTGATACTGCTATCATCCCTCTTATATATGATTTTCTCAGCAATGTCGAATTAAACAATAACACACTCAATTTTATGAAACAAACAAAGATAGTATGTTCTATTAGCGACCGCCGCTGTGACGTTGACTTCCTAAGAAAGCTTTTCTTCTCAGGAATGAATGTCGTTCGTATGAATACGGCACATGCAAGTCCTGAAGGTATTAAGGGAGATTATTCGCAATACACGTGCTGTGTCTCAGCACTTGGCTTTTACTGATTGATACCAAGGGACCAGAGGTGAGAACCACAGCTGTGGCGGAGCCTATCCATTATAAAGTAGGCGATATGGTGAAGATTTTCGGTCGTCCTGATGTGGATTCAACAAAGGACATCGTGAATGTTTCTTACCCTGACTTCGCACGTGATGTGAAGGTTGGCGATCATGTCCTCTTTGATGATGGCGCTTTAGATATGCAGGTTATCGAGAGTGTTGGTCCGATGTTAGTGGCGCAGGTGCAGAATGAAGGTGATCTTGGCTCACACAAGAGTGTGAATGTACCTAGTGAGCACATCGAACTACCAGCGCTTACAGAAAAAGATAAATCGAACATCTTGTTGGCGATAGAGGAAGATATTGACTTCATCGCTCACTCTTTTGTACGTTCAGCAGCTGATGTTCATGCTGTTCAGAAGATACTTGATGAGCATAACTCTGATATAAAGATTATTTCAAAGATTGAGAATCAGGAGGGAGTTGATAATATCGACGAGATTATTGATGCTTCATACGGTATTATGATTGCACGTGGTGACTTGGGTATCGAGGTTCCTATCGAGCAGATTCCTGGTATTCAGCGTAGCATTATCAATAAGTGTATCTTGAAGAAGAAGCCTGTTATCGTGGCTACTCAGATGTTGCACACGATGATAAACAATCCTCGTCCTACTCGTGCAGAGGTGACGGATATCGCAAATGCTATCTATAGTCATACCGATGCGTTGATGTTGAGTGGTGAGACTGCAAGCGGTAAGTATCCTGTTGAGGCTGTACAGACGATGGCACGTATTGCTGAGGCGGCAGAGCAGGATGCACATAAGCGTGGACATATCACTGTTCCGATGATTAATCAGAATGACCAGCGTGAGTTCTTGTCACGAAGTGCAATTGAGGCAACTGAGCAATTGGGTGTAAAGGGCATTATCACTGATAGCGAGACAGGTCAGACTGCTCGTAATCTTGCGGCTTTCCGTGGTCCACATCCAGTGTTGGCTATCTGCTACAAGGATAAGGTGCAGCGTTGGTTGAATCTTAGCTATGGTGTGATTGCTATTTATCAGCATCGCCAAAAGTCTAACGAGGAGATGTTTACGGCTGCATTGCGTATGCTCCGCCAGAAGGGGTATATAGAGTTAGAGGATAAGATCGCTTATCTTTCTGGTTCGTTCGGTGCTGGTGGTGGCACAAGCTTCCTTGAGATTAATAATGTGGGTGATGTCTTTGCACGTAAATATCGCTTCCACCTTCCTGAAGAAGTTGACGAAGGTGAAGAGGAGGCTTAATCTCTCTTCTATTCAATCGGGAAAGCTTTCAATGTCTTGTTGATAGGGTGAAGGCTTTCCAAATGATTCTTCATCATGTTGCTGTTTAGGCTAATATACTGATACAGAAAAAGGAAAAATTGATTTTATAAATAGAAAAAGGTGTCCTGAATTACTCTGGACACCTTTTTCGTTAAATTAGGAGGGCTAGGCGAACTAGGGAAACTAGGAATACTAGGGTCACTAGGAAACCTAGGATTCACTAGCAATAACTAGCAGCAGCCCATCAACCTGCTAGTTCTATTCCCGGTGAACAGGAATTTTCTTAACGCGACGTTCATGTCTTCCGCCCTCAAAAACTTGCTTTGAAGAAGGCGTCAAGAATCTTTTCAGCAGTCTTATTATCGATAAAACGGCTAGGGAGTACGAGAACGTTAGCATCATTATGTTGACGAATCAACTCAGCAACGTCCTTGTTCCATGCCAAACCTGCACGTACTCCTTGATGTTTATTAAGTGTGATAGCCATACCTCACCGCTTCCACAGATAGCAATACCTGGATAAACCTCACCGCTCTCTATGGCTTCAGCCAGTGTGTGAGCGTAGTCAGGATAGTCACAACTCAAATCACTATTACAGCCAAAATGCTTATACGGATACTTGTGTTCTTCCAAATATTGGATCACGAATTGCTTTTAATGGATAGCCTGCGTGGTCGCAGGCAACCCTACTGTCTTAATTTCCATAAGCTGTTTAGGGTTTATGAGCCCCTTCGTTCGATATGGAACTAAGGGGCATCTGGTTAAACGTTTATGCTAAAAAAATGCTTTTACTTGTTTGTAAACATTCTCTGGGTTGAAGCCTCAACTTCTCATCGAGAACTTTGAAAGGTGCTGAGAAACCGAAGCTGTTGGAGACCATATACCTTACCATTGGCACCCACCAAGCCTTCGAGTGTCACAGGAAGACCAGCGGTAAGACCGAAGATTTTTGCATCTCTTGGCAGTATCTGCTCCTGATATTCCTTTGCTTTGGCGGCGGAAGAGACCCTCTGATGGTGCGCTAACGACGCGTACCTTCACACCGTCTTTGCGTAACAACTCAGCTCCTTCTACGCAGGTTGATACTTCAGAGCCACTTTGCCACGAGGATAACATCATACTGCTCGTCAGAGCCCGTCACGATGTAAGCACCCTTTACGTGTCTGTTGGTAATCGGTTCCCTCTGGCAGACTCATCACGTTCTGACGTGATAAGATGAGTGCTGTTGGCGTGTCCATGTTCTCCATTGCCATCTGCCAACAAACTGTTGTGGCATCACTATCCGCAGGACGAAGTACACGTACAGAATCCTGTCCAGCATGGTTTTTGCAACTTCTCCATCAAGCGGATTTGTGCTTCCTGCTCTACAGGCTCGTGCGTTGGACCATCCTCACCAACACGGAAGGCATCGTGGCTCCAAACAAATTTCACTGGAATACGCATGAGCGCAGCCATGCGAATAGCTGGTTTCATATAGTCAGAGAAAACGAAGAAGGTTCCCATTGCAGTGATGACACCACCATGAAGCATCATACCGATACACATACATGCCATTGCTAACTCGCTAACACCTGCCTGGAAGAAGGCACCGCTGAAGTCGTCACGTGAAGGCATGTGTCTTGTTGAGGAAACCATCCGTCTTATCAGAGTTGCTGAGATCGGCTGATGACACAATCATGTTAGGCACTTGCTCGGCAAGAACACCAAGACAAGCTGCAGAACCATTACGTGTTGGGATGTCGCGTTTCTGTACCAGACCGCTCCAATCAATCTTTGGAGCCTTGCCAGAGAACCATTCACGCATTTGTGCTGCCTTTTCAGGATTCTCTTTCTCCCATGCTGTTTCAGCTTCATGACGCTTAGCTACAATCTTCTTGAGCTCAGCTGCACGATCATCGTAGAGCTTCTGTACCTCTGGGAAAAATCTTGAATGGGTCGTTAACATCACCACCAAGATTCTTTATTGTATTGATATAGGCGTCACCACCCAATGGTGCGCCATGTGTTTTAATGCTATGTTCGTAGCTACTGCCATCAGCCTGCAGAGCTCCCTTTCCCATCACAGTCTCACCGATGATAAGGGTAGGGCGATGCTCTTCTTTGTTTGCAGCAACGAGTGCTTCGCGGATAGCATCAGGGTCGTTACCATCAATCTTCAATACGTTCCAGTTCCATGCACGATATTTCATGGCTGTGTCCTCAGACATAACGGCACCACACTCAGTAGAAAGCTGAATATCATTGGCATCGTAGAACATGATGAGGTTGTTAAGGCCCAAGTTGCCGGCTAAGCGACCTACTTCTGCACTGATACCTTCTTGGACGCCACCATCAGAGATGTAAGCATAAATCTTATGCTGCATCATTGTGCTACCAAGGCGTGCTTCGAGAATTTCTCAGCTACAGCTGCACCAGCTGCATAGGCATGACCTTGACCGAGTGGACCTGAAGAGTTCTCGATTCCCATGTGCGATATCTCTTTCAGGATGTCCTGGGGTGATTGAACCCCACTGACGAAATTGTTTTATATCATCAACCGTGAACTTTCTCTGGAGGGTTAATGCAGCATAAAGCATTGGTGACATGTGACCAGGATCGAGATAGAATCGGTCACGTCCTGCCCATTCAGGTTTTTCAGGGTCAAAGACGAGAAATTCAGAGAAAAGGATGTTAATAAAGTCCGCACCACCCATTGCACCACCAGGATGTCCTGATTTAGCTTTTTCAACCATAGACGCTGCGAGAATTCTAATGTTATCCGCTGCTCTGTTCATTAATTTCTTGTCATTCATAAATAGATAGGATTTTTAAATTATAATGCAAATATAAAGATAATATGCATACATCAAAAATATTGAACTTACTATTTTGATTAATTTACCCAAAAATAATGAGGGCGATGGGCTTGTATGGTTTTGTTCGGTTGTTGAGTGCTGTCGTTTTGATGGCTCGCACATGTGGTGCGGGTGCTTAGCACATGTGGTGCGGGTGCCTAGCACCATTGGTGCTGAGTGCTTAGCACGAAACAGCGGTTTCGTGATGATGGATGCGTTATATGGCAGGGGATAATAAAGTAGGATTTGAAAAATTTTTGGTGGACCTCCGTGTCTTCCGTTCTTCCGTGTGACCTGTCTGACAATATGATGTATCAAGAAGGTGAGCCAAAAGGTGAGGTCCTCTCGTTTGTCCCAACACCCTTCACCCTAGGGCTGTAAAGAGCCATATAAAAAGAGAGGATATATCAGAATGTTCGTTATGACGTTTTACATTCGATATACCCTCTTCAGTAATTGTAATCTTAGATTCTTACGATGTTAGCCTTCCTCGTCAACGTTAGAGTGAGTATCGTTGTATATTTCTTTGTTGATGCGATATAATGCTGCACCACGTTTACTCGTAATCTTATCAATAAGCTCTGTCTTCTCTATGAAATCGATTTGTTTGATGCGTTTACGGAAGTTACGCTTATCAATCTCAACACCTAAGATGGCTTCATGAACATTCTGAAGCTGGGTGAGTGTGAAGAGCTCTGGAAGAAGTTTGAAACCGAGTGGGTCCTTGTTGATGAGCTTACGGAGTTGTGCCAGTGCTATCTGTACCATCTCAATATGGTCACCATATAATTCAGGCAGCTCATTGATGTCAACCCATTGCAAGTCGTTTTCTCTAACAACTTCTGATCGTAATCAGAGACGTTGATGAGGGCACAATAAGCAATTGAGATGACACGGTCACCAGGGTCACGATCGGTTTCACCGAAAGCACCTACCTGGCGCATGTAAATGTCATTGATGCCTGTACATTGAAACAATACTCTGTTCGCTGCTTCTTTCAAACTCTCGTCTTCTCTTACAAATCCGCCATAGAGTGATAACTACCGCTGTATGGTTCAACTTTACGCTTACCGACGAGTAATTGTAATTTCTTGTTTTCAAAACCCAAGACGATGCAGTCAACTGAGACTAGGTGTTTGGGTTCCCCTTTGTAGTATGTATTCATGTTCATGATTTTGATTAGAGATGTAAAATCTTGATTGTTTTGGTTTTGCTGTAGTATTCTTTTTGTTAGGTAACTTAATCTAAATATCCTTTATGTATTTCTTTTTGATAAGGGCTGAATCTCTATTGAAGAATCCAGCCCTCTACCAATATCATACTTTCTAAATAGAAAGATGCACCTTGTTAGATGCCATTATGTTCTTAGCAAACCTTGTGAGAGCCATCGCTGATGACAACAGGATAAACCTCAGGCGCATACCATACTTGGCATTAAACTTCTCTGTCACGTCAGCAATGAACTTGTCGTACAACTCGTCCTTAACGAGGTTGATGGTACAGCCACCGAAGCCACCACCCATGATGCGCGAACCTGTCACGCCATCCTCCTTAGCAACATCGTTGAGGAAGTCAAGCTCTTCGCAGCTAACCTCATACTCCTTGCTGAGTCCGTGATGTGTCTCGTACATCTTCTGACCAACTGTCTCGTAGTCGCCTGCGTTGAGTGCATCACACACAGCGAGGACACGCTCCTTCTCACCAAGAACGAAGTGTGCACGCTTGTAGTCCTCTGCACTTACCTTATCTTTGACAGCCTCTAACTCATCCCAATTAGCATCACGCAATGTCTCGTACTTTTCTCTGGGAACTGCTCAGCGATAGCAGCTACAACATTCTCACAACTCTTGCGACGATCGTTATATGGGCTACCAACGAGTTCATGTTTAACCTTAGAGTTTACAAGAACAAGCTTGTAACCTTTTGGATCGAATGGGAAGTACTCGAATTCACGGCTACGGCAGTCGAGGCGCATCAGCTTGCCTTCTTGACCGAAGACGCTTGCAAACTGGTCCATGATACCACAGTTCACACCGATATACTTGTGTTCTGTAGCCTGACCTGCGAGGACGATGTCCCACTTTGAAATCTTATTATCAGCGAACAAGTCGTTCAATGCACATCCGAAGCAGCTTTCCATAGCAGCAGAAGAACTCATACCTGCACCGAGAGGAACGTCACCTGCAAAGGCAATGTTGAATCCCTTTACGTCAACGCCGAGCGCCTTAAACTCCTGAACCATACCATAGATGAATCGTGCCCATGTGGCGCGTGGACCCTCTGGGTCGTCAACCTTAAATTCTACACGATCCTTGAGGTCGATTGAGTAGCACATTACTGTGTTTGTGCCGTTAGGACGAACCTCCGCCATGATGCCCTTGTCAACTGCACCTGGGAATACGAAACCACCATTATAATCGGTATGCTCACCAATGAGATTGATACGTCCTGGTGAGAAATAAATGTTTCCTGTCTTGCCATCGAAGTGCTTAATAAAAACGACTTCTTACAAATTCAATGTCCATGTTAGTAATTCTTTTAAATATGATTGTTAGTATATATATAAGGTGTTATTTTTAATTTAATGGCAAGCATAAAGCCCTGCCATTATGAGGATACCATTTAAGCCTTCTTTGAAGGGTGTGAGCCAATCAACGCATAGAAGAGCATGTAAGCGAGCATTGCTACAATCAACCAGTAGCTCTGGATGTCGCCAACCTTGGTTGCCATGAGGTTCTGAATCAATGGCATTACACCACCACCCACAACCATGGTCATGAACAGACCTGACGCTGTAGCTGTATATTTACCAAGTCCCTCAGTTGCGAGGTTGAAGATAACACCCCACATTACTGATGTACAGATACCGCAAAGGGATAATTAGCAACACCTTTGCAGGAACCTCTGCCTGAATCCATGTGTCTCTCTGCAATGTTAGGAATTGTAAGGCTCATCTTGTCTGTTTCTGGCATAAAGATAGCCACAATCAGAAGTACAAGAGCCAAAACAGTTGTTACAGTAAGCTGTGTGCGTGAAGAGACCTTACCACTGATGAAGGCACTAACGAAGCGACCAACGAGCATCAACAACCAATAGACACCTGCGATAAGACCTGCAATAGCTGCGCTACCGAGTACGCCACCTTCTGCAACTGGCTCACTACAGAACAAAAGCTGTCCTGGAATACCCACTTCAATACCTACGTAGAAGAAGATGGCAATGATACCAAGTACCAACTGGCGATAACCCAAGGCACCCCTGATACCACCTACAACGTCAGACTTCTCAGTCTCTGGCTCAGTTAGCTGTGTAAACCAAACGATAACGAATGATGCTGCAAAGATAACTAACGCAATCAACAACAATGGAGTTACAACCTTGAGAGATGTGCTCTTAGTGATCTCTCCAATCATTGAACCTGCAATCATCGGAGTCAGTGTTGCTGCAAGTGAGTTTAATGATGCACCTGTCTGAATAAGTTGGTTACCACGGTTACCACCACCACCAAGAAGGTTCAACATTGGGTTTTACTACGGTATTCAAGATAATACACAGAAACCGCAAACGAAGGCTCTGAGCAGATAAACTACGTAGGTGCTGATTTCGTTGCCGTCCATCGTACTTGAAAAAGTATTGGATACCAATGCCGACGAAGCCAAGTGCCAAAGCAACAAGAGCAGTCTTCTTGTAACCATGTTTGGTAATCATCATACCTGCTGGAATACCCATGAAGAGGTAAGCTGCAAAGTTCATCATGTTACCCATCATACCTGCCCACTCATAGTGCTGCTTCCAGATTGTACCGAATGGGGCAGCCATATTGGTGACAAATGAGATCATCGCAAATAGGGAACATCATGGTGATGATTGCTACCAAGGTTCCTTTCTTGTTAGTTTGATTTTCCATTGTTGTATTTCAGTTTTTATTTATTATTCTTATTAGCCGTAGTCGTTATTTCTCTACACCGAACTTATAAATGGTCTTCTGTGTATATTCCTTACATGGCTCCAGAATGACTGAAGGGAAGTAAGGATGGTTTGGACTATCAGGGAAGTGCTGTGCTTCGAAGCAGATGGCACTGCGACGTGGGAAGGTTGCACCATGCTGACCCTTTGTAACCGTCCGCCCAGTTGTGGGTATATACCCTGCACACCTGGCTCTGTGGTATATACTTCCATCGTTCTGCCACTGTTTGGCTCCTTGATGCGTGCGGCGAATGAGAGCTCGCCTTCTTCCTTCTTGTTCAACACGAAGCAGTGGTCATAACCAGCACCATGCTTAATCTGTTCATGGTCAGCATCAATCTCTTGACCTACCTTCTTAGGCTTACGGAAGTCAAATGGGGTGCCAGCGACTTTCAAAATCTCACCTGTTGGAATTGATGTCTCATCAATAGGGATGTAGAAGTCGGCATTGATCTCACACTCTAAATCGTCAATCGTTGGGGTTGGATTGGCAATACCTGCCAATGAGAAGAATCCATGACTGGTAAGATTGATGATTGTCTTCTTATTTGTCTTTGCAGAATATTTGATGATGAGTTCGTCATCATCAGAGAATGAATAGGCTACCCAAACTTCAACTTCGCCAGTATAACCTTCTTCACCATAAGATGATGTGTATTTCAAAAACAACAGCATGGTCGTTAACCCGTACTGCATCCCATACTTTTTGCATTGAAGCCTTCCTTACCTCCATGTAAAGAGTTAGGACCATTGTTAATAGCGAGTTTATATTCCTTTCCGTTCAACTGGAAGCGTCCTTTGGCAATACGATTGCCATAACGACCAATAAGGGTTGAAAGGTAAGGCTCTGGTGAACTGATTACCTCTTGTATATTATCATGTCCTTGAATGATATTTTGCCAAGTTTCCGTCTTTATCAGGAACCATGATTGCAACAATAGCACCACCATAATTAGTGATTGCAACCTCATTGCCCTTGGCATTTCTAAGTACATAAAGATCGGTTTTCTTACCATCTATCGTAGTTTGGAAGTCTTCTTTCTTCAGCCCACACGCATAGTGTGTGCTCTTCGGCTTTTACCATGATGTTCTGTTTTTAGTTACTATAACAAGACTTGCAAAAGTAAAATAAAAATAAACGATAACAGCAAACTTAACTTTGAAAAATAATGGTGTATAGTGTGTTAAAAACAATTAACATAACGGTAATCTAAATCGACCATTATGATTTTATGGAGATTTAATCTCTTATGATCGATTTGGATTAAAAATGTCTTTATTCTTTAAGATTAATCTAAGTCTTTTAAACGAAGATAATACCTCTTTTTATAAGGATACGTCTGCAAATATAGGATTAAATAACCTCTACGTATCCTCTCTTTCTTAGCAGGGACAAGCCTTAAGCAAAGGATAGTTTGACGTCTCCTGAAACTTTGTTAGCTTATCATACATGTGTTCTAAATCATCGAATTTCTTTTGCTGAAGCATTTCTTTTGGCAAAAAGGTGTTGTCGGACTGTTAGGATATGTCTTTATAAATCGTTCCCATTCTTTCTTCACATCATTGTCTAAATGTACGTCATCGTAAGATATAGGGATGTTATCAACACCGAACAGATAAAACTGATTGAAGGAATTTATAATCCTCCTGTAATCTACAGATTAATTCTTTCTGCGTTGGATTAGCCTTTACGTAAGCTTTCGTATCGTGCAATTAGATTCCCCAACTCTCGCCAAGAGGTTATCAATGCAGCGTCTGAGGCAATGTTCTCACTGTCCTTCAATAGGTGCCAAAAGTCTTGGTAGTATTTCGGTAAGAGCTTGACATACTTAGTATAGAACTTAGCTGGAAGTGTAAGTTCTACTATTCCCTCTCCCAAATCTTCTATATCTATGCCGTACTTCTTATAATATTGTTCCTTCTGTATAATGGAATCATGTGGCTCTATCTCATTACCTTCATCATCCATCCCAAATTCGTAATAGTGGTCAAGGAAATAGCTTTCATGCTCGTTGATTTTAAGTAACTCTTTTTCCACTTGTGTATTAAAAATCATCAAAGATTCTACAACGCCCTCTGGTGTTGCAGCTTCTATTATAAGGTCAATTACTTGCTGATGTAGTTGAATGCGTTTCAGAGGGTCAGTAGTCTTTGCAAGAACCTGTTTTTATGCTGTCGATATTAGCCGTTTTGTTTTTATACTGTCAGCCTTTGTTTCTTGCTTTTGCACTATCGATGTTTTGAACATCTTTATCTGTTTGCTTAGAAGGAGTGTTCTGACAAGCTGTCAATAGGACAATTCCTGATAAGAATAGATATATGATTTGTTTCATGAGATTAATGTTTGAAAGTTTTATTAATGATAAATATTGTTCCCTGTTTTTCTTATCTTTTTCTTTTTGTGCAAAGATATATATAAAAAGGAGGAAACTCTCAGTAGTTTTGATTTTATTCTTTCTTATAGTTTTTCCTCTTGTTTATAAGTTGTTTGATATCAGTGATGTTTTTCTTGTTTTTTTGCTCTGACAGCTTTGTCTTGTGTTTTTATTAGGTTCTATAACGCATCGTGTGGGTTGTGTATTGATATTCCGCACGAGTGGTGCGGGTGCTCAGCACATGTGGTGCGGGTGCTTAGCACTTATGGTGCGGATGGTATGCACCACATGTGCGGAGGATTAACACCATCGCTGTATATGGAAGGGTAGGGATTTAATGTGCGTTAAGCGTATTAAAAACGAAGGTCAATCTGGAGTTGTGTCTAGTTGGAGGCTATACCTTTTCAACAATATTTTTATGCTCTATGACGAATTACCCACACGATTCGTTATAGAGCCTTACTTTCTGAAAGTCCAAAAGTCCTTGACAGATGATGTCTGATAAATTTAATCCGAATATGGTAGGGCATTAGGGCTTACTCTTCAAATTCTCGTTTTCCGCTCAATGGCGCACTTGAAATCAGCGATAAGTTCTTCTCTTGTTTTTTTCTTTGATTTTAATCATATATTACTCTCCTTTTTCGTTTTGCAAATATAACTCTTTGCGTTGATATTTTGTAAGAGAATAAATGAAA